>Ga0255341_1001489_pt1 | contig 32923 bp, 28 predicted proteins | sample wastewater_treat_8_FD_192418 | JGI IMG/M metagenome (GOLD analysis project Ga0255341, IMG submission 192418) | Wastewater microbial communities from Lulu Island WWTP, Vancouver, Canada - plant12 | ecosystem: Engineered > WWTP > Wastewater > Unclassified | place: Canada: Vancouver, British... | reverse complement strand
TTTCGGAGAAAACGAACACACACCAGCCACAGACGGAAATAACTCGCTGCAAGGAAAACAGGGTTAGAATATCCAGCTCAAACAGATTTCCGTCATTTGGCGCCTTCGGCTCCCGGCGCTGCCTGTCCGTTTTCTTTAATCCGCAAAATTCTATGCGACGTCCGGAAAATCAAATTGCTTTAAGTTAATTGATTGCTTGATGATAAATTTAGTTTTAGGGAAGTTATGGCTAAGCTTACTTTTCTTTTTCATCGCCAAAAGAAATTACCAAAAGAAATTAAAAAACACCTTGCCTTAATTATTGTTTTTACCGTGCAAAAAGGTGCATTATGGCATAATGAGGCCTCACTAATATCATGCGCGGACCTGAGTAGCGCATAACAGTTTTTATCATCTTGCGTTTTTCGGCAGAATAACAATGTGTTGTGCATTTTGAGCAGGCAGGTTTTTTATTGCCATATCTGCATAAGTCAAGCTTTTTGTGTGCATAAGCTATTAACTCAAGGCATTCCGGAGCTTTATCTTTTAAGGGATGATGCCTTTTATAATAAAACCGAATCATAAAAGCAACTGTTTTCTTTTCTGTATTAATGCCACACATTGTTAAACATGGTTGTTTTGTAGTGCAAAATTATAAATTCGGATATTAACCGTCAAATGACCATGAAAAGAATTTGTTCATACTCAAACAGAATTTAATAACTTTGCAAAAACCTGAAAAATCAAACACAGATGCTCAACGGAAAATCTATTTTAATAACAGGCGGTACAGGCTCGTTCGGGAAAATGTTCGTAAAGACAATTCTTGAAAAATACCCTGACGTAAAACGTCTTGTGGTATATTCACGTGATGAACTCAAGCAGTTTGAGATGGCTCAACTTTATCCGTCCTCAAAATTTTCTCAGGTTCGTTTTTTTATCGGTGATGTAAGGGATTATCAACGGTTTAAAAGGGCATGCGAAGGAATTGACATTATCATTCATGCTGCTGCATTAAAACAGGTCCCAACTGCCGAATACAATCCCGATGAGTGTATAAAAACCAATATTGGTGGCGCACAAAACGTGATAGATGCTTCGCTTGAAACAAACGTGAAAATTGTAGTTGCTCTTTCCACCGACAAGGCAGCTGCTCCAATAAACTTATATGGCGCCACAAAATTAGTGTCGGATAAATTATTTATTGCTGCCAACAATATTAAAGGCAAGCGTGATTTGCGCTTTTCGGTTGTCCGCTATGGCAACGTAATGGGCTCACGCGGTTCGGTGATTCCTTTCTTTATGCAAAAAGCCAAAGAAGGCGTTATTCCAATAACCAACAAAGAAATGACACGTTTCAACATATCGCTGGAAGCAGGAGTGGAAATGGTTTTATGGGCAATTGAAAATGCAATTGGCGGTGAAATATTTGTTCCCAAAATTCCTTCTTACACAATAGAAACGGTTGCAAAAGCCATTGCGCCAAATGCCGGAATAGAATATATAGGCATCAGACCGGGAGAAAAAATTCACGAGGAAATGATAACCGAAAGCGACTCGTATAACACCATTGAATTCGACAGATATTTTGCAATTTTACCTACCGATGCCAATAAGGAAAAGTATTTGAAACATTATAATGCAACAGAAGTGCCAAGGGGATTTAAATATAATTCCGGCACAAACAGCGATTGGGAAACCGTTGAAAGCATGCGCGAAAAAATAATTAAATTCGTTGACAGTAATTTCAAACCAGTTGAGTAAATGAAGCCTATTCCATACGGAAGACAAAATATAACCCAGTCCGATATTGATGCGGTAATCGAAGTATTAAAATCCGATTTTCTTACTCAGGGACCCGAAATAGAAAAATTAGAGAAAGCATTTGCGGAATATATAGGCGCCAAATACGCTGTTGCCGTTGCCAATGGTACTGCCGCGCTGCATTTAAGTGCCATCGCACTTGGTGTTAAAGCCGGTGACAAAGTTATAACAACTCCGATTACCTTTGTGGCATCTGCCAACTGCGTTAGATTTTGTGGCGGCGAAGTTGTTTTTGCCGATATAGACCCCGAAACATATCTGCTCGATATAAATTCCGTGCGTAAATTGCTGGAAAACTCTCCCAAAGGCACATACAAAGGAATTATTCCTGTGGATTTTGCCGGCAGGGCAGTGGATATGGAAGCTTTTCGTAAGCTGGCTGACGAATATGGTTTGTGGATTATTGAAGATGCCTGTCATGCGCCGGGAGGATATTTTGTTGATTCCCAAAAAAACAAACAAAACTGTGGCAATGGTGTTTATGCTGACCTTGCAATTTTTTCGTTTCATCCCGTCAAGCATATTGCCTGCGGCGAAGGAGGAATGATAACAACCAATGGTTTTGAACTGTACAAAGAGTTGAATCGTTTGCGCTCGCATGGCATTACAAAGTTTGATGACAGCTATTTCAACTCACCCGAATGGGCATGCGGAGTTAAAGGCGAAACAGAATATCCCGGATGGTATATGGAGATGCAGGAGCTTGGATACAACTACCGCCTTACCGACATACAGGCAGCGCTGGGAACGAGCCAGTTGAAAAAAGCCGATGCAGGCTTGCAACGCCGGCGCGATTTGGCCGCAAGATACAATGAAGCATTTCAGGATAAACCTTTTATTGTCGGACAGTCGGGTTCAGTAAAAGGACATGCCTATCATCTTTACGTAATTGAAGCAAAAGACCGTTTGGGGCTTTATAAATATCTGCGTGAAAAAAATATTTTTGCACAAATACACTATATTCCTGCCCATTTAATGCCTTATTACAGAGAGCAGGGATGGAAAGAAGGCGATTTGCCGAATGCCGAAAAATATTATAAGCATTGCATCAGCCTGCCAATGTTTCCTACGCTAAGCGATGATGAACAGGATTTTGTTATTGAAACCATTAATAATTTTTTTAAGTGAAAAATCTGGCAATTATACCTGCCCGAGGCGGAAGCAAACGGATACCACGAAAAAACATTCGTGAGTTTTTTGGTAAGCCTATAATTGCATATTCAATTCAAAATGCTTTGGATACAGGGCTTTTTGATGAAGTGATGGTTTCTACCGACGACGATGAAATAGCAATGATTGCCGGACAATACGGAGCTAATGTTCCGTTTTTGCGCTCAAAGGAAACTTCGGACGATTTTGCCACTACCGCAGATGTTTTGGTTGAGGTGATAGAATCATACAGGAAGCAAAATAAAATTTTCGACAATATTTGCTGCATTTATCCTGCTTCTCCGTTAATTACGCCGCAGCACCTGCTTGATGGTTACAATAAGCTGGTAAACGAAAAGCGCACTTCGGTTTTTCCCGTGGTTGCTTTTTCATATCCCGTACAGCGTGGACTTGTTATTGATAACAACGGTAATACCACCATGCTGTTTCCCGAAAATGCCGCAAAGCGTTCTCAGGATTTACAAATGGTTTATCACGATGCAGGGCAATGGTACTGGCTTAGCGTCAAGGATTTTATTAAAAACAAAAGTATTTTTTCTTCAAACTCCGCATCTTTGATTTTACCCGAAACTCAGGTGCAGGACATAGATACGCCGGAAGACTGGAAGATAGCCGAACTAAAATATGAATACTTACAGAGTCTTAAATAAACAAGTATTTTCTTCGGATATGTTTTCCATTGTGCCTATACGTATGGAAGACCGCTACCTTATAATGAAATGGCGCAATGAACAGATATATCATCTGCGCCAGAACAAGCCTCTTACCAAAGAGGAGCAGGATAATTATTTCAGTACCGTGGTTAAGTCGCTTTTTGACAAAGAAAAGCCCGAACAAATTCTTTTTTCCTATCTGGAAGGCGAAAAATGTATTGGGTATGGTGGTTTGGTGCATATAAATTGGGTTGATAAAAATGCTGAAATTTCCTTTGTTATAAATACGGAATTGGAGAAGGATTTTTTTCATAAACATTGGGTAACATATCTGAGTTTAATTGAACAGGTGGCTTTTGAAGAACTTGGATTTAAAAAAATCTACACCTATGCTTTCAATTTGCGGGCTAAACTATATATTGCTCTTGAGTCCTGCGGCTTTAAACTGGAACAACGGTTAATTAATCATGTTGATATCGACGGAGTTATGACCGATGTATTGATTCATTCAAAAACTGCCGATTATTATCTTAGGTATGCAACGGTTGACGATACGGATATTACTTACAAATGGGCAAGTGATGAAACCATCCGCAAATATGCTTTCAATAAACAAAAAATAGAATTTAAAGACCATAGTATCTGGTTTAAAAATAAAATATCCGATATAAATTGCAATTATTTTATTTTATGCGATAAAAATGGAAAATGCATGGGCTCCATACGCTTTGATTTAAATGAATCGGGAGAGGCAATGATAAGTTATCTGATTGACCCGGAATTTCATGGCAAAGGCCTCGGCTCCGTTATTTTAAAGCTTGGGATTCAACAAATAAGATGGAATAAACCTGACGTTAAAATTGTTTATGGTCTGGTGCAGCCTGAAAATACGGTGTCGGTGAAAATATTTGAACGACTTGGTTTTAATATGTCGGCAAAAGATTCGGGAAGCATAAGATTTGATAAAATACTTTGATTATGAAAATTGCAAATAATGAAATTTCCGGATCTTCGGGTGTTTTTATAATTGCTGAATTATCAGCTAATCATAACGGAAGTTTACAAACAGCCTTAGATACCATTAAAGCTGCAAAACGTGCAGGCGCCGATGCCATTAAGCTACAGACTTATACGGCTGATACAATGACCATAAATTGCAACAAAAAAGATTTTGTCATAAATAATGGTTCCATCTGGGATGGCCGGAAATATTATGAACTGTATCAGGAAGCTTATACTCCGTGGGAATGGCATGCCGACCTGTTTAAGACGGCTAAGGAAGAAGGATTGATTTGTTTTTCCACTCCCTTTGATAAAACTGCCGTGGATTTTCTGGAAAGTCTTGATAACCCCATATACAAAATAGCTTCTTTCGAAATTACCGATATACCGCTAATTGAATATGCAGCTTCCAAAATGAAGCCCATGATTATTTCCACAGGCATTGCAGCGGAAGAAGACATTGCCTTGGCTGTTGAAACATGCAGAAAAGCCGGAAACAACGATATTACTTTGCTTAAATGCACATCAAGCTATCCTGCTCCTATCGAAGATGCCAATTTGATAATGATACCCGATCTGGCAAAACGTTTTGGCGTTAAAGCCGGATTGTCGGATCATACCATGGGTAGCGTTTCACCGATTATTGCCGCCGTTCTGGGTGCTAAAGTAATAGAAAAGCATTTTATCATCGACCGCTCCATTGGCGGACCCGATGCTTCTTTTTCGATGAACGAACATGAGTTTTCCGAAATGGTAAAAGCTGTTCGCGATGCCGAAAAGGCAATTGGAACTGTAGATTATTCCTTAAATGAAAAAATCATTAAAAACAGGGTTTTTGCCAGATCTTTGTATGTGGTTAGGGATATTAAAAAAGGCGAAGTGTTTACTGAGGAAAATGTAAGAAGTATCAGACCGGGGAATGGAATGCACCCAAAGCATTTAAAAGATATTATCGGTAAAAAAGCTGCCTATGATATAGAAATGGGAGAGGCTTTTAAAGCAGAGTTTATTGAGACAGGAAGTCAGAAAGTTTAAACTTTGCAGGAGGATAAATAATAATGAGTTATTTTTGCATTAAATTTTAAATTCATGTCAATCAGGGTTAATCAGGTTACTAAGTTATATGGTGCGCAAAAGGCGCTTGACAATGTTTCGGTTGAAATAGGCAAGGGAGAAATTGTAGGTTTATTGGGTCCAAACGGAGCTGGAAAGTCCACACTTATGAAAATTCTCACCTGCTACATTCCGCCTACAAGCGGTCAGGCTTTTGTTAATGAAATGGACTGCGCCGAAGAAAGCATTGCCGTGCGCCGCATTATCGGCTATCTACCTGAAAGCAATCCGCTGTACTACGACATGTATGTGCGCGAGTTTTTAACCTTTATTGCAGGCATTCACAAGCTTAAGGATAAAAAAAGCAGGGTTGACGAGATGATTGAAATTACCGGACTAAAGCCGGAAATGCACAAACGCATAGGCGCCCTGTCAAAAGGTTATAAACAGCGCGTGGGCCTGGCGCAGGCTTTGATTCATAATCCCGAAGTGCTTATCATGGACGAGCCAACAAGCGGACTGGACCCAAATCAAATAGTGGAAATACGCGATTTGATTAAAAGGCTTGGCGCCGAAAAAACCATTCTTTTGTCAACACATATAATGCAGGAAGTTGAAGCAATATGCAGCAGGGTGGTTATTATTGACAAGGGAAAAATTGTTGCAGACGGCAAAACCGATAATATCGCCCAGATGTTTTCTGCTGCCGAATTACTTATTGTGGAATTTGACCGCAACGTAAACAAAAATGCCATCCTTTCTGTAAAAGGCGTTAAAAATGCCAATAAAAAGGGCGATAATATTTGGGAAGTTGAAGCCGATAAAAATATCGACGTCCGTAAAGAGATATTCGACTTTGCCGTACGCAACCAGTATAAAGTTCTTTCTCTGTCGAAAGAAAAACATTCTATCGAAGAATTATTCCAGCAACTGACAAAATAATTGCGGCAAGGTCCTGTTTTACCGTTTTATTTGCTTGTTACGTCTATTCTAAACAAAACTTGCCGTGTTTTTTATTTAAATACGTTGTAAGTTCAATTAGTAAATGCAACTTTTAACAGCGAAAAAGAGCTATTAAAAGAAATACATTTAACAGGAAAGGACAGAGAAATTTCTTTCTCTGCACTTTCGCTGTAAGGATAAAAGTTTCTTTTTTTGCCTCCTAAATCGCCAAAAATAAGTTGCAAATGAAACATCTAACCAAGGCACAAAGGTATCAAATAGAAGCATACCTTGAATGTGGAAAATCAAAATCATTTATTGCAGACAAATTAGGCGTTGATAAATCTACCATTTATAGAGAGATTCGTCGAAATTCTGCACGGCGTGGTAAATATAGGGCTGAAGTTGCTCAAGCCTTTAGCGATGAAAAAAAAGATCGTTATAATTATCCCCGTAAATTTAATGATGCCATAAAGCGATTCATTGATGAAAAGCTTGAGAAAGAGCAATGGTCGCCGGAACAAATATGTGGTTATTGTAAGAAAAACAATATCCCTATGGTGAGTCATGAACGAACATATCAATACCTTCGTCAAGACAAGGCCGCAGGCGGAGTTAAATATAAAAATCTCAGACATCATTTAAAGCATCGAAAACGTCCCGTCTCTGGTAAAAAGATTGTAATAAAAGACAAAGTATCGATTGATTTAAGACCCGATGTTGTAAATAAAAAACAACGCTTTGGTGACTGGGAGATTGACACTATAGTTGGAAAAGAAAACAAAGGGGCTATTATCACTATTGTTGAACGGAAAACAAATTTCCTTATGATGAAGAAACTTGTAACAGGGAAAAACGCAAAAGCTCTGTCAAAAGCATTAATTGATATGTTATTGCCATATAAATCGTTCATTCACTCTATCACTTCTGACAATGGAACCGAATTTGCTGACCATAAAAGAATTTCAAAAAAATTAAACACAGATTTTTATTTTGCTCATCCTTATTCTTCTTGGGAAAGAGGATTAAATGAATATACAAACAAACTCATCAGACAATATATACCTAAAAAGTCAAAATTTGATTCAATAACAGAAACACAAATAGCTGAAATTCAATATAAAATAAACAGAAGACCAAGAAAAATATTAAACTATGAATCCCCTGTGAATCTTTTCTTTAATTTAGCTTCTTGAATTTTGTTGCATTTGATAGTTGAATCTACCATTAAGAAAAAACACTATTGTTTATTGCAAATAAATACTTATTTTTGTATATTTAACGGATAATATATTATTAGTTAAAGTAAAAATTCAAATTAAAGACTAAAATATTGATTGATATATCTGAAATATTAAACCAGCATAACCCAAACAGCATTGCCATTGAGCTGGCAAAGCGGGTAAAGAAGTTGCGGCTGGCTGCCAATATGTCGCAACAGATGCTGGCTGAAAAATCAGGGGTGAGCCTTGGGTCTGTCAAACGCTTTGAGCAACAGGGCTTGATTTCTCTTCAACATTTATTGCATATTGCCGTTGCATTAAATGCGGCCGAAGATTTTTCAAACTTGTTTACGCTAAAAAACTATCAAAGCATTGATAAGCTTGTGAAATTAAACAAGGCAAATGACAGAAAACGGGCAGGAAAAAAATGAAACTTCCAAATACGGATATTGTTACAGTAAAATGCAACTCAAAGTCTGCAGGGCGGATGGCATTGTCTCCGGAAGGACTGCTTGTTTTTGAATACGATCCTGACTGGTTGCAACATGGTTTTTCGCTTTCGCCGTTTTTTCTGCCACTTAAAGCAGGAGCCTTCACTGCCCGCCGTAATCCCTTTCAGGGAAACTTTGGAGTTTTTGCCGACAGTCTCCCCGATGGGTGGGGAAATCTTTTGCTGGACAGACTATTACGTAAACATGGAATTAATCCCCATTCGCTTACTATTATCCAACGGCTTTCGCTGGTTGGCAATAACGGCATGGGAGCTTTATCGTACGAGCCTGCTGCTATAATGCCTGAGCTGCAATCGCTGACTGACCTTAATGAAATTGCTTCCGAAATAAAAGAAATTTTAGGTGACAGGACCTACACAAATTCTGTTGATGAATTGTACCGTCAGGCAGGATCTTTGGCAGGTGCCAGACCAAAGGTACTGGTGATGCACGAAGGTGAACACTGGCTTGTGAAATTCCCGTCAGCCATTGATTCGCAAAATATCGGAGAAATTGAATTTGAATACTCTCAGCACGCACGCAGGGCGGGAATTGAGATGCCTGAAACCCGACTGTTCGAAGGAAAGTATTTTGGAGTGAAACGCTTCGACCGCTCGGACAGTGAACGTATTCACATGATATCTGCTGCAGGTTTGCTGAACGCAGATTTTAGACTACCTTCACTCGATTATACCGAATTAATCAAGGCTACCAGAGCCCTGACCGGTAGTGTAAAAGAGGTTGAGAAAATGTTCCGTCTTATGGTGTTCAATGTAATGATTGGAAATAAAGATGACCATGCACGTAACTTTTCTTTTATTTATGCCAATAATGAATGGAAATGCTCGCCGGCTTACGACCTGTTGCCGTCTGATGGCATGAATGGTGAACATTGCACGGCGCTTGCAGGTAATGGAAAACCCAATGTTGACGATGTAATTAAGGTGGCGGATTTATGCAGTATTGATAAAAAAAAGGCGAAGGAGATTGTTGACGAGGTGTATAATGTGTAGAGTTTTACTTTTCTTTTTCATCGCCAAAAGAAATTAACAAAAGAAAAGCCGGCCGCTTGAGAATTTTTCGGAGGCCGTGCATTTACGCCAAATGCGGAATAAATGCGACAAAGCCCGCCCGGCTCGAGGGCATAAAAGGAATAAAAATCCCATGCGATGTTTTTTAATTAAAATAAGTGGATAACTTTTTCTGAAAATTAAATATTCAGTATAAGTTGTAAAAAAAAGACAAATCACAATTTAAAAATTAATTATTAACCTAAATGTTATATCTTTACAAGCGCAAAAATAATATTATAAGTAACGTAAAAGTTATATTATAATTAACGCAAATACTATATTATAATTAACGCAAAAGTGACATTGGGGAATAAATATTTATATAGAATAGCCGAAAATGAGATAAAAGAAACTCTTGCTGCAATGGGCGCTGTGCTTATTCAGGGAGCGCGTGCTGTTGGAAAATCAACTATTGCAATGCATTTGACCAAAAGTGGAATTTCTCTTGACACTTCTGCTTCATTGATAGAACTTGCCAAACTAAGTCCTGAAATAATCCTTGAAGGTGCAACACCACGTTTTATAGATGAGTGGCAATTAGCTCCTTCTATTTGGAATGCCATACGCCATGAGGTTGATGTCAGGCAGGCAACAGGACAGTTTATACTGGCAGGTTCAGCTGCTCCTGCCGATGATATAACAAGGCATACAGGTGCAGGACGAATTGGTCGTGTAACCTTGATGCCCATGACATTGTTCGAAAGTGGCAATTCCACTAAGCAGGTAAATTTCAGAAACTTATTTCAAGATGGTTTTTCTACTGTTGGTGGTTTTGGGGGGTTGAGTATAAAGCAATATATACAAAAGATTATTATTGGGGGGTTCCCGAATCTTATTCATAAAACAGAAAAACAAGCACATACTTATTTGTCAAATTATTTAGATGATATTTCAAGAGTGGATGTAGGGACAGATATTGTAAAAACCGACCCTTTAAGGATGAAAGCTTTAATAAGAGCTATTTCAAGGAATATTGCAACAGAAATACCAATAGCTAAGCTTGCAAAAGAGGCCGAACTTGATACCGACAATCTGTCAGCTCAAACAGCACGGAAATATATAGACCAACTTTCTCAAATATTTGTTTTGCAGGAGTTGCCTGCATGGACAACGCATATCCGTTCTAATGTTAGACAAAGGGTTAGTCCTAAATGGTTTTTTTGTGATCCTTCTTTGGCTACTGCTGCATTATCTCTTTCTTCTGACAAATTACTAAAAGATTTTAAAACGCTTGGATATTTGTTTGAAGCTTTGGCGATTCGTGATTTAAGAGTTTACGCACAAGCAATTGATGGTGAGGTGTTTCATTATCGTGATGAAACAGGGCTTGAAGTAGATGCTGTAATTGAATTGCGTAACGGAAAATGGTTGCCTTGTGAAATCAAGCTGGGAGGTGACCATTCTATAAAAGAAGGAATATCCAATCTCGTAAAATTGCGTAATAAAGTCGCTGAAAGTAAATTGCAGGATATGGCCGGAATGTGCATAATTACAGCAGGCAAAGAAAGTTACACTCATCAGGAAAGAGGTGTGCATATAATTGCACTTTCTCACTTATTTTTAGATGATTAATTGCTGCCTGTCCGTTTTCTTTAATCCGTAAAATTCTATTGCGACATCTGAAAGAGGGAAGTTTTTATTTAATTGATGAGTTGGTAATTTTAGTTTTTAGAGCAGCCTTAAGGCTAGAATTACTTTTCTTTTTCATTGCCAAAAGAAATTAACAAAAGAAAAGCCGGTCGCCTGAGAATTTTTCGGGGTTCGTGAATCTACGCCAAATTCAAATGAAATGCAACAAAGCCCGCCCGGCTTGAGGGCATAAAAAAATTAAAATTCTATGCGACGTCTGGAAGAGAGGAGTTTTTTAGCGGCCTTGCGGCTGTGGCTTACTTTTCTTTTTCATCGCCAAAAGAAAAGTAACAAAAGAAAAGCTAGTCGCTTGAGAATTTTTCGGAGAAAACGCACATACACCAGCCACGGACGGAAATAACTCGCTGCAAGGATTATATGATTAAATTATTCAGCTCAAACAGATTTCCGTCATTTTGGCCGCCTTCGGCTCCCGGCGCTGCCTGTCCGTTTTCTTTAATCCGTAAAATTCTATTGCGACGTCATGAGGGGAGGAGTTTTTTAGCAGCCTTACAGCCGGGGCCTACTTTTCTTTTTCATCGTCAAAAGATTGGTGTTTTTGTGGTAATATATAAGAATGGAAAAAATGCTAAATACGTTTGGGATAAACGCAACTAAAGAAAAAATACATTTTGATTTTGTATTCTTTTATTTCAAAAAGCATTTTTTATTACCATATTAAGCAAAAAATGATTATATTTGCTTATTATGTTAAGCAATAATGAATAAATTATACGAGAGGTCGGAACATAAAATCAACAATGTGTCCACTGATTTTAAACGTGGTCTCATTGGCTCCATTAACTGGGATGCTCGTTTAATTGGAATTCGGGGTGCCAGGGGAGTAGGTAAAACCACCTTGCTGCTGCAACATTTAAACAGTGTGCGCAAGAATACTGATGAAATTTTGTATGTCAGCCTCGACAATCTATGGTTTGCCGGTCATTCGCTGCTTGATTTGGCCGACGATTTTGAAAAGAAGGGCGGTCGATATCTGTACCTTGATGAAGTGCATAAATATCCCGACTGGTCAATGGCCATAAAAAATCTGTATGATGATTTTCCAAAACTGAAAATTGTATTTACAGGTTCATCCCTGCTCGAGATTTTGAATGCAAGGGCCGATCTTAGCCGGCGCTCGGTGGTTTATTCAATGCAGGGACTTTCGTTCAGGGAGTACCTCAATATGACCTTAAACCGCAATTTCCCTATAGTATCGCTGCATGACCTTTTGAAAGAGCATGTGGAAATAGCCCGCGAAATAAATAAAGTAATACGGCCCCTGAAATATTTTCCGATATATCTCAAACAAGGATATTATCCATTTTTTACTGAAGGAGACGATTTGTATTTTCAACGCATGGGTGAGATAGCCAATATGATTATGGAAATTGAACTTCCCTTACTCAGAAAAATGGAGATTCAGTATGTGCCAAAAATCAAACAACTGCTGCAGGTTATTGCCGAAACTGCACCTTTTATTCCCAATGTGAGCAAACTAAGCGAAAAGATTGGGATTAACCGTAATACCCTTTCAACATATCTGTTCTTTCTACGAGAAGCCCACCTGACCCGGAACCTTTATCGTGATTCAAAAGGAATCAGCAGGCTGCAGAAGCCCGATAAAATTTTTCTTGAAAACACAAATTTTATGTATGCTTTTGCACCCGACAGGGTAAATACCGGCAGTCTGCGTGAAACCTTTTTTATGAATCAGCTTGAGTATGAGCACAATGTGGAATATACGGATGAAGGCGATTTCCTGGTGGACGGCCGTTATGTATTTGAGATTGGGGGCAAATCGAAAAATGACCTTCAAATTTGCGGAATTGCTAATGCCTACGTCGCCGCTGATAATTTGGAATACGGACACAGTAACGTTATTCCGCTGTGGATGTTTGGTTTGCTTTACTAAGCTATAAGGGCGTGTGTGGGGATATGCCGGTAAGGCACGGGAAAAGCCGGCCGCCTGAGAATTTTTCGGGGTTCGTGCATGTACGCTATATGCAAAATAAATGCGACAAAGCCCGCCCGGCTTGAGGGCATAAAAAGAATTAAAAATTTATATTGAGAATTTATTCGGACAACAATGTTTTAAATTATTACATAGCTTAAATAGTTTTATTAAAAAATTTGCAGTGGAACCATAAAGTTTCACTCAAATCTGATAATTATCATTCAATTTGTTTTTAATTTTAAAAAAAGGTATAACTTTGCCTTGTGGAAAGATTTGATTGCTTGCAACCACGGTAAAAAATGCTAAACCAATTATCGCACAAGCGCACGCAATCAAACCCATTCACTTCTTAAACCAAATTATTAATCTTATAAAAAAAGAAAGAAATGGGAATTTTATTTACGTCGGAATCAGTTTCCGAAGGACATCCCGACAAAGTTTCGGATCAAATTTCAGATGCATTGTTAGATGAATTTTTACGTCAGGACCCAAAGTCGCGCGTGGCATGCGAAACTCTGGTAACTACAGGTCTTGTTGTACTGGCCGGAGAAGTAACCACTACAGGCTGGGTAGATCAGCAGGAAACGGCTCGCCGCATCATTAAAAAAATAGGATACACAAAGCCGGAATACAGATTTGATTATAATTCATGCGGAATTATTTCTGCCATTCATGGTCAGTCTCCCGACATAAATCAGGGAGTAGATCGTGCAAACGAGGAAGATCAGGGAGCAGGCGACCAGGGCATGATGTTTGGCTATGCATGCGACGAGATGGACAATTATATGCCCATGCCATTGGAATTGGCACAGATTTTCATGCAGCAGCTGGCAGCTATACGAAAAGAAGGCAAACAAATGCTTTATCTCCGCCCCGATTCAAAATCGCAGGTAACTGTCGAATACGACGAAAACCGTGTTGCTCAGAGGATTGACACCATTGTTATTTCCACCCAGCACGACGAAAATGTGTCATTGGAGCAAATCAGGGCTGATGTTCAGAATATTCTTATTCCCCGCGTTATAGAATCAAACGACACACCCGCAAGAGTAAAAAGTCTGTTTAAGGGAGATTACAAACTTCATGTTAATCCCACGGGTAAATTTGTGATTGGCGGTCCTCATGGCGACACAGGATTAACCGGCCGCAAAATCATTGTTGACACTTATGGTGGTCGTGGAGCACACGGTGGCGGAGCATTTTCGGGCAAAGACCCTTCTAAAGTTGACCGTTCGGCTGCCTATGCTGCACGTCATATAGCCAAAAACCTTGTTGCTGCCGGAGTTGCCTCCGAGGCTCTTGTTCAGATAGCTTATGCCATTGGTGTGGCCGATCCGGTTGGTTTTAATGTCAATACCTTTGGCACCGCAAAAATTAATATGACTGATGCCGAAATTGGCAACAAAGTACGCAGTTTGTTCAATTTGCGCCCCTACGCCATTTTGAAGGATTATGAACTCTGCAATCCTATTTACACGCCTACGGCAGCTTACGGACATTTCGGAAGAACCCCGTACGAAGAAGAAGTGGAAGTATCGGCATTGCATAGCGGTGCAGTTGAAAAAAACGTTGACGGCAAACAAAAATTGATGAAAAAAGTAACATTCTTTGCATGGGAAAAATTAAATAAGGTAGATGAAATAAAAAAAGCATTTAATCTTTAAAAAATAAATTCATATTTATTCAACCCCATTGTTTACGGCGATGGGGTTTTTTATTTTTAAAATAAACATATCGGTCTATATTATTACTTGGTTGATATTGGGATTTTTGAATCAGCTTTTTTTTTATTAAAATAAAACAGGAAAAAAATTGCCTTTATTCATTGATTTTTAAAGAAAATAAAATGTAATTAAATTGGGGAATTAAATAAAAAATTTATAATTTCGCCAATAATCTTACAAAAAAAACTAACTTGTTATGGCAAAAGTAAAAGGTGCTATTGTAATTGACAGAGACCGTTGTAAGGGCTGTGGCGTATGTGTTCCGGTTTGCCCGAACTCGGTAATAAGGCTGGGGGATAAAGTAAATATAAAAGGTTATTTTTATGCTGAGCCTTATCAGGATAATTGTATTGGTTGTACAAACTGTGCTACTGTTTGTCCTGATGCAGTAATAACTGTTTACTCAAAAAAAGTTGAATAATTTAAAGAGTATAAAACATGGGTGAATTAAAATTAATGAAGGGAAATGAGGCTGTAGCCGAAGCCGCAATAAGGGCCGGCTGCGATGGCTATTTTGGATATCCCATTACACCACAGTCGGAAGTAATAGAATATCTTATGGCCGAAAAACCGTACGAGCGTACAGGCATGGTTGTTTTGCAAGCCGAAAGCGAAGTTGCATCCATCAACATGTTGTATGGGGGCGCTGGTACCGGTAAACGTGTAATGACATCTTCATCAAGTCCGGGGGTAAGTCTTATGACTGAAGGTATTTCGTATATGGCGGGAGCCGAACTTCCCTGCCTGCTGCTGAATGTTGTCCGCAGCGGACCGGGACTTGGTACCATCCAGCCGGGTCAGTGTGATTATTATCAGGCTGTAAAGGGTGGCGGACACGGCGATTATCGTCTGTTTGTTCTTGCCCCTGCCAGCGTTCAGGAAATGTCCGATTTTGTTAAAATCGGTTTCGAAATGTCTTTTAAATACCGCACTCCTGCCATGCTCCTAAGCGACGGAGTTATTGGTCAGATGATGGAGAAAGTAGAACTTTTCGATCCGATACCGCGCCGTACCGAAGAACAAATCATAAAAGAATGTCCTTGGGCTACTACCGGAAAAACTGCAAATCGCGAACGTAATATTATTACTTCTCTCAACCTTGACCCTGCAAAGCAGGAACAGCATGTCGAAAAACTGGCTAGGAAATACGAAAGCATGAAGCAGGATGTTATGTTCGAAAACATAATGACTGACGATGCAGAGTACTTGTTTGTAGCTTATGGCTCAAGTGCACGTATATGCCAGAAAGCCGTTGACCTTGCCCGTGCCGAAGGTATTAAAGTTGGCTTGCACAGACCAATTACATTGTATCCGTTCCCCGAAGCCGAACTTGCCAAATTTGCCTCACAGGTAAAAGGAATGCTTGCAGTAGAAATGAGCCTCGGTCAGCTGGTCGATGATGTTCGTCTGGCTGTTAATGGCAAAACAAAAGTTGAGCATTATGGTCGTGTTGGCGGAATGATTCAGTCGCCTACTCAGGTTGTCGAAGCTCTTAAAAAACAAATAATAGGAGGATAATACTATGGCAGATGTAACTTTAGATGCTTGGAAAGATATAATAAAACCGGAAAACAAGGTTTTTTCCAAAACTCCTTTGATGACCGACAAAATTTTGTCGTATTGCCCGGGTTGCGGACATGGTACTGCTCATCGTGTTGTTGCTGAAATTATTGAAGAAATGGGCATTCAGGACAAAACCATAGGTATTGCTCCTGTTGGTTGCTCGGTTCTGGCTTACGAGTTTTTGAATATAGACATGCAGCAGGCAGCTCACGGCCGTGCACCGGCTCTTGCCACTGCCATTAAGCGTATGTGGCCCGAAAAATATGTTTTCACTTATCAGGGCGATGGCGACCTGGCTGCCATTGGTACTGCAGAAACCATTCATGCATGCAACCGTGGCGAAAACATTGTCATTATTTTTATCAATAACGGAATATATGGTATGACCGGTGGACAAATGGCTCCGACCACTTTGCCGGGAATGAAATCAAGTACCAGCCCCTACGGCCGGGAAGTTGAACTAATGGGGAACCCGATAAAAATAACGGAACTTGTGGCACAATTGCCCGGAACTTATTTTGTTTCACGTCATTCGGTGCATAAGCCCGGTAACGTTCGCAAATTTAAAAAAGCCGTTCGTATGGCTTTCGAGAATCAGAAAAACAACAAAGGCCTTTCTTTTATCGAAGTGGTTTCCAACTGTAATTCTGGTTGGAAAATGACTGCACCCGAAGCAAATGAGTGGATGGAACAAAACATGTTCCCGTTCTATCCTCTGGGCGATATTAAGGTAGATGGACAAATGGTAACTAAAAAGTAATCCTTAAAAAGAAAATTATGACTGAAGAAATGATTATAGCAGGTTTTGGCGGACAAGGCGTTCTTTCTATGGGAAAGATTCTTGCTTATTCCGGCATGATGCAAGGACTCGAAGTCAGCTGGATGCCTTCGTATGGTCCCGAAATGCGTGGTGGCACTGCCAATGTTACCGTCATCATAAGTGATAACCGTATTAGCTCTCCTATTCTGAACCAATTCGATACTGCCATTATTTTAAATCAGCAATCTCTCGATAAATTCGAAAGCTCTGTTAAACCTGGCGGAACTCTTATATTCGACCCTAATGGTATTATTAATCCTCCTACCAGAAAAGATATTACCATTTATGAAATAAATGCAACAAAAAGGGCATCTGATTTAGGTCTTTCAAAAATTTTCAACATGATTGTTCTTGGAGGATTCCTTAAGGTGAAGCCTGTAGTTACAGACGAATTTATCGAAGCGGGTCTCAAAAAATCTTTACCGGCGCGCCACCACAATCTTATTCCCGAAAACGTGAAAGCTGTCGGTATCGGACGTGAAATCATTGTGCCTTTCACAGTGAAATAATTCAATTAATTTAATTACTACTTGCAAAAAAACTCTGCTGATAAAGTGGAGTTTTTTTATTTAAAATCAATTACTTTGGAAAGACGCCAGAAATAAATTTATTTCACTATCTTGCACTCATTATATTATATTTATAAAGTTATATTGCCATACCAATGAATAATTTCCCCGACACCAGACTGGCAAAATGGTTGATAGAAAAAGCTTCTTTTTACAATAATCATTCGTTTATTGCCAGTGACCCCATATCAATACCTCATTTATTCAGCAAAAAAGAAGATATAGAAATTGCGGGGTTAATTTCCTCCGTTTTGGCTTGGGGAAACCGCAAAGCAATTATTTCGGGCGTAAAACAGTTTATTAAGCGCATGGACAATGCTCCGTTTCAATTTATTGTGGGGCATACAGAGTCAGATTTGGTTAAGCTCAAAGGATTTGTTTACAGAACATTTAATAGTTTTGATGCGGTAACTCTGTGTCAGGGTTTACAATATATCTACCGCCAAAAAGGAGGGTTGGACAAAGTGTTTTCGGCTCCTATTCTGCAAAATGCCGACAGCAACGCCTTTGATGCCATAGAAAATTTTCGGAATGTAATTCTTGAAATTCCGCACGACAGGCATTTCGAAAAACATATCAGCTCACCGGCCCGCGGCAGCGCCGCAAAAAGACTTAATATGTTTTTGCGCTGGATGGTAAGGCGCGATGATAAAGGGGTTGATTTTGGATTATGGACCGATTTTTTCCCAATGAGCAAATTATTGATTCCGCTCGACGTTCATTCGGCTTCTGTTGCCAGGCAAATTGGCTTGTTAAGCCGTAAACAAACCGATGCCAAGGCGGTGATAGAAGTTACTGATAAATGTAAATTGCTCGATTCCGGCGATCCCGCCCGCTTCGATTTTGCATTATTTGGAACAGGTATTAACGAAAAACATTATTTTTGACGATAATATGTTTTTTATTTTAAGTAAAATACTGGCTTTTTTGCTTAGTCCGCTTACGTGGATTATGGCATTGGCGGCTCTTTCGCTTTTTTTGAATAACAAAAAATTGAAAAAACGCTTTCTTATAGCCACTTTAATTACCGCATATTTTTTCTCCAATACGTTTATAGCAAAGGAATTTATGCGGATGTGGGAGCCTAAGCCCGTGTCGGTTCACCAAATAAAAAAGAATTACGATGTGGTTATCGTTCTCGGCGGCGGAATAATAACTCAGGATGCGCAGAATAAAACCTTAACTTTCAGAAATAATCCCGACCGCATTATGCAGGCTCTCTGGCTTTATGAAAACAACAAAGCCGATAAGATTTTAATTTCAAGCGGCTCGGGCTCAATGCAATACCCCGATATGCTCGAAAGTGTTTTGCTTCGGAATTTCCTGGTGGATATAGGCGTCCCGCGGCAGGATATTTTGATAGACAGTGTATCAAACAATACTCACGAAAATGCCGTTAAAACTGCCGAAATTTTAAACAGGGAATATCCTGACGGCGGTAGTTTTTTGTTGATTACTTCAGCTTCGCACATGATGCGCAGTAAGGCGTGCTTCAAAAAAGCAGGAGTGAATGTAGATACTTTTCCGGTGGATTTAACCGCAGGCAATCGTAGCTGGTATTGGATGAATTTGTTGCTGCCAAATACCGAAGCTTTGAAAATCTGGAATGACTTATTGCATGAGTTAATAGGTTGCTTAACCTATCGCATTATGGGCTACATCTAATAAAATAACTCTTCACTAACGCCTGATAATCAATTTTCGTGTGAATTGCTGTCTTCCGTCAACAAATAAAGAGTAAAAATACACTCCTACATTATAGGTTGACAAGTCAATGCTTAATTTATTGTTTTCGTTCTGTAATTCAACTCGATATATTTCGCTGCCAAGTATGTCGGTAATTATGAATTCAGCCGAGCCTGCCCCTGCAATATTGTAGTTAAAGTTTACAAAACTGCTTACCGGGTTGGGATAAGCATTCGAAAATTCCACAACGGGAATATTATCGTTTACTGCTGTCGTGTTGTTGTCATATACGGCACTAAAAGATTGCGGATCGTCAACATTGTTTTTGTTATTTGCAGCAATAGCTTTGGGGTCAGATTGCGGAAGGCTTTGCGCAATGCTTTGCGACAAAGAAGATATTAATAAAAAAACGAAAAATATATATTTCAACATGACTGTCAGTTTTGATTTTGTTAAATATAGCAAAAAACACTCCAAAAAGCAACTATTTTTGAATTTTTTCGATAAACCGGCAAAAAAAAAATGCGGTAATTCTGTATATTAAAATTAAAGTATTAATAAAACTGCATGTTTTTGCGACATGAAAATAAAAAAGCCTCTTTAAGAGGCTTTAAAAATAACTTTATAAATTTAACAAAAAGCTTAAACAAATCACTTAAGTAATTAATGTGCAATGATTAATCGTTTGGTGCTTGTTGTTTTGCCGGCATAATAAATAGTGTAGAAGTAAACTCCATTGTCGAAATTGCTTAAATCAAGCATAAAATTATCAGAAACCGAAGAACGGAATACTTCGCTGCCGCTTGGCGTGAAAATAACCAATTGTGCATTTTCGCTTAAAGGCTTTTTAAATGAAAAATTAACAAACTCATTAGCCGGATTTGGATAAGCAGTAATGTTTACAATATTGTCGATATCGTTTACTGATGCTGTACCTGAGCCATATACAACATTCACGGCAACAGAATCGTTATGGTCTGCCGAATTAAAGAATGTGTAGCGGATTGTTGACATGCCAATAAACCCGTTTGGCATATAATCGCCAGAAAAACCCGATGAGTTGGTTTCACCCGCATTTATGGTTAAGGGATTTGGCGAAACAAAAACCATAGGGCTGTAGCAAGCTCCCCAGCAGAAAGAATTTTCGGTACCGCTTAAAATATTTATTTCGGTTTTCTTTGCCAGAACATCTAAATTGCTTGTGCCATTATTGGTAACTTCAAGATAACAATAAATTACTCCTGTTGAACTGGAATCGCCCCAGATGTAAATAGTCTCGTTTGCCGATAATGGGTTGCCGTCATAGGCTAAAGATAAGTTTTGTGACATTACTGAAGTAGTCAGCAATATTGACAGAATTAGAAAAGACAGTTTCATTTTGTTTAGTTTTTATGTTCAAAGATACTAAAATGTTTTAAAAAATATTTAATAGTTTTTTATCAAGATTACAATATTGACGAATGGAATTTTTTTTCGGTTTTTTACATTTTTCATATTAAACCGGTTAAACAAGTTATGTCCTTTAAAATTTTATTTTTCCACTTTTATGCCTGCTCATTTTAAACAAAACATTTACATCTAAAATAAAACATATATAAATTGGCACATATTTTAAAAACCATGCAACATTTTACTTGTAATTCTGTCTGCTTGATATTAATTTTGGGCTTTGAATTTAAAATTAAATTAAAACGAATATGAAACATCTTCTCACTTTTGTTATGCTTATGAGCATTGGCTTATTTGTTTGGGCACAGCCAACAATCGTAAGTACCTCACCGTCAAACAGAAATGTTTTGATTGAAGAATACACCGGAATTAATTGCGGTTATTGTCCAAATGGTCATGCTTATGGAAACACGGTACTGACTAATAATCAGGGTCATGCCTGGGTGATTAATATTCATCAGGGCAGTTATGCCAATGCAACTCCGGATTATAGAACATCGTTTGGTGATGCTTTATTTAATCAAATCGGTTCAACCGGTTATCCATGTGGTACTGTTAACCGCCATGTTTTCTCAGGTTCGGTAACAAATGTTAATTATACTACATGGCCAAGTGTGGCAACCACTGTTCGTGGTATGTCTTCGCCTGTTAATATAGCCATTGATGTGGATTTGGACTATAACACCAGAAAATTAACAATCCTTGTTGAAGTATATTATACAGCAAATAGTGCAGTTAGTACAAATAAATTGAATGTTGCGCTTTTACAAAATTGGGTTAAAGGACCTCAATCCAATTATGGCAATTATAATTCGGCATACATAACATCAGATGGTCAGTATTATCACATGCACATGCTTCGTAATCTATTGACAGGCCAATGGGGTGTTGTAATACCTACTACAACTGCAGGAACATTTTTCGATACCACTTTTGTATATGATGTTCCCAATACTCTTGGACTTGGTAATATTCCGGTATCTCTGCCTAATCTTGAAGTTGTTGCTTTTGTAACCGAAGGAAATCAGGAAGTTTTAAACGCTCATGGAATGATGGTTCCTCCTGCACCAATAGGTGCCAGTGTTTCATCAATTGGAGGTGCGCCAACCAGTTATTGTGCCAATACTTTTACCCCAAGTGTAACCATAAAAAACGTTGGTACAACTACATTGACCTCTTTGGATATTGAATACACTTTTGATAATGGAACTGCACAAACATATTCATGGACAGGTTCTTTAGCTACTAATGCGACGGATAACATTACTCTTCCTGCAAATACTATAACAACTAGCGGTAGTCATACATTTTCGGCTTCAACAAAAAATCCGAATGCCTCAGTTGATATGAATACTTCTAATGATGCACAGCAAATAACATTTACTACTATATTAAATTCTATTAACCCGCCTGTTACACAAAACTTTTCAGCCACAACATTTCCACCAAACGATTGGGTTCTAACAGAACCTACACCAAACGGAACAAACTGGAAACGTAGTACTCAGGGATGTACTGCTGCGGGAAGTGCCATGATTAACTGGTATGCCATTCCAAGTGGTATTGATGATCTGATGAGTTATAAAATGAACTTTTCAGGAATGAGCGGTATGGGTTTATCGTTTAATTATGCATATAAACAATACAATTCAAGTTCAAACGACAAATTACAGGTTGATATTTCTACAAACTGTGGTGCTTCGTGGACAACTCTTTGGCAAAAAGCCGGTTCAGCTCTTGCAACGGCTCCGGCTACAACATCAAATTATTCCACTGTAGCTGCATCGGATTGGAAAAACGTTATAGTTGACTTGAACAGCTATAGTGGTCAAAGCGAAGTTTTAATTCGTTTCAGAGCAACCAGCGGATACGGAAACAATTTATATCTTGACGACATAAATATTTCCAATAATACGGGAATAGTTGAATTTGCACCTCAGTTTGGGTTAAATGTTTATCCAAACCCTGCAAGCGATTTCACAACAATATCCATAGAGGCTGAAAATCAAGACAATGCCAATATTGTTATTGTTAATTCCATAGGGGAAGTTGTTTATAATTCTACCAATAATATTGATTTAGGCGTTAATAATATTAACATTAATACCGAAAATTTCAGTAATGGAGTTTATTTTGTGCGCATAATTACTTCAAAAGGAAACATGAACAGTTCTTTTGTTGTTGGCAGATAAATTAAAATTTTTTCAACTTAAAAGCCGGTAAATCCGGCTTTTTTTTTGCCTTAGCAAATTAGTTTCGATAATTTTATTTAATTTAGCATTAGTTGACAAAAATGGTACAATTTTGGTCATCTCATAAAAAAATACGATTATGAAAAAAATTAATTTATTATTGCTGTCATTAATTGTGGTAATTTTATATTCATGCAAGACGGCATCAGTTTACACCAATGTTCTGGTACCTGCTCAAATAACCATTCCTCAGCATATTCAATCAGTGGGTATTTTAAACCGGAGTTTGCCTGGCAAAGGTGAGGGATGGAGAAATTTTCTTGAAGGCTTCATCTCAGGTGAATCTATCATGGCCGATAGAGAAGGTTCGTATAATGTTTGTAAAGGTTTGGCTTTTAAAATTAACACCAATCCCCGCTTCAAGGCTTATCTTATGGAAGGAGAAGATTTTCGCGGAACCGGAACAAAAGTTTTTCCAATACCCTTAACATGGGAAGAAGTTGACTATTTGTGCAATAAGTACAAGGTTGATGCAATTGTGGTACTCGAAACTTTCGATAGTGATATAATGCGGGCATCACGTTCCAGAAAAGTTGAAAGAACCGTTCAGGGCGAAAAAGTTATGGTTACCGAATTTCTCGAAGACTTAAATATTCGGGTTAATGCAGGCTGGAGAGTCTATGACAACATTAACAAAAAGATAATTGACCAGGATGTGTTTTATGATGAAAAAGCATGGAATACCGTTGGTAACACTCCTGAGGAAGCTGTACGAAAACTCCCTTCAAAACGTGGCGCCATCAACGACGCAGGATATTTTGCCGGAGAAATGATGGGCGTTAGGATTTCACCCAATTGGGTAAGAGTTTCCCGTTACTATTACAAAAAAGGCGATGACAGGCTGGTTAATGCCAAACGTTTTGTAAAAGTTAACAATTGGAAAGAAGCTGTTGTTTTATGGTCGCAATCTGCAAAAAGCCCAGATCATAAAATTGCCGGACGCGCTTGTCATAATATGGCTTTGGCCGCCGAAATGGAAGGAGAATTAAATATAGCACTCGAATGGGCAAACAAAGCTTATAAAGAACATTTTCTTAAAAAAGAAAGAGCATATATAAATGAACTTAATTTGCGGCTGATGGAGGTTGATAAGCTTAAGGAGCAATTGCCTCAATCGGGTAACTGATATAATATTTGTTTATTTATGTGCTGTTCGTCAAAAACGAACAGCATTTTTTATAATATAAACTCAGGTGATTAAAATTTAATGTAGGTTTGTCCTATAATAACAAATAATATAAAATCATGAAGCAATTTTTCTTTGGATTTGTTCTGTTTTGTTCATTTTGTATTTTTCAATCAATTTTTGTTTCGGCACAAAACAGAAGTGTTATGTCTCTGGATGGCGAATGGAGTTTTGTTATTGATTCCGAATCTAAAGGTATTGAACTTGGCTGGGGCCAAAACGGACTTCCGGCCAAAGATAAAAAAACAGTTTTTGTGCCTCATACTTTTAATACCATGGAGGGTTATTATTTGTACTGGGGCGCAGGATGGTATGAGCGTAAATTTAATATATCGCCGGCTCAATTGAACAAAACTGTACAGATTCGTTTTGAGGCTGTAAATCATGATGCTATTGTTTTTGTTAATGGCAAAAAAGCAGGAGAACACTCCGGCTCGGGATATACTCCTTTTAATATTGATATAACACCTTATATTATAGCCGGTGAAAATACATTAACCGTATGTTCTAATAATGAGCCGTCGAAAAAAAGCATTCCTTACATGAAGAGTTTTGACTGGTCGCACGATGGCGGTATTATAAGAAGCGTAAATTTAATTTTCACAGAACCTCAGGCCATGCGTACAGTTTTTGTTAACGGCATTCCTCTCGGCGATGGCGGCAAAGCTGTTATTTCAATACCATTTGTCGATTATTCTAAAATCAACATTAAAAAAACAAGTTTCAAAGCTATTGTTAGAGAAGAAAATCAAAAAACAAAAAATATTGTGTTCAACGGAATGCTTAAAGGGTCGTTTATAAATAATCGTTTCGAAACTTCGCTTACCCTGCCAAAAGTAAATAACTGGCATTTTGATGCACCTAATTTGTATAGCATTGACATTACCATGTATGAGGGGAAAAAAGCCAAAGACGAAATAAGTACAACATTTGGCTTCAGAAGCATAAAAATAGAAAACAACCGATATGTGCTTAATGGTGAACCAATGAGGCTGATGGGAATGGAATGGACAGTTGGTGAAGATATGGAGCATGGTTTGGCTCAGACTGACGAAAATCTTGTAAAAGGCCTGACTTTAATGAAGAATGCAAACTGCATTTTCGCCCGAAGCCATTGGCAGCAAAGCGAAAAATTCTTCGACTGGTGCGACAGAAATGGCATACTGATTATGGAGGAAGTTCCTTTGTGGGGATGGGAACCTCATGTTGATGACTCCTTGCTGCCCGTTGCAATAAAACAGCTTGACGAGATGGTTGATGCACATTATAATCACCCGAGTTTAATTATCTGGGGTCTGGGAAATGAATTGTCGAGCCACGAAGAAGTAAACATTAATGGTCTGGACGCAATGGAACAGCATGTTCGTAAATTGGACGACTCCAGATTGGTTGCCTATATTTCCAACGGGGTTCACTGGGAAGTGCCGGGTCCCCATAATATACTGCCTGATGCTTCGCCTAGATATGATATGATAATGTATAATGAATACAACACAACATGGTATGGTTATAATTTGGATTCAATACCTGTGGCTCTTGACAGAATACACGGAATGTATCCCAATAAACCTATTACAGTGTCGGAGTGGGGAATATGTGAACCAAAGTTTAAAGGTGGCGATGAACGCAGGGCTATGGAAATGGCCGAGCAGATAAAAATATACGGAAGCAAGGACTTTGTTGCCGGAGCATTGTATTTTTGTCTGAATGACTACAGAACCCATTTTGGCGAAGATTCCACTTATAATTATCCGCAACGTGTACATGGAATTTGCGATGTGATGCTAAATCCAAAACCTTCGTATTATGTTATGAAGCAAATCAGCTCTCCTGTAATTGCGAGTGATTTAAGAGTAGAGGATAACTCAGTATTTATTACTTTAACAGCTAATACGGGAGTGCCATCATACATCATAAGAGGTTATTATATGACTATCGGCAATGAGCACATTGATATTCCTGAACTGGAGCCCGGAAAAAATGTACTTCTCAAGCTCCCCAAAACAGGAGATAAAATAACAATATATCGCCCAACCGGTTTTGAGGTGATGCAGATTGATTTGAAATAATTGCTTAGAATTATTGAAATAAAGCATAAAATAAAAAAGCCGACTTATAGTCGGCTTTTTGTATAGAGTACAAAATGTTTTAAAATTTCTTTTCCTTAATACGGGCTTTTTTGCCACGAAGGTTACGAAGATAAAAAATACGTGAACGACGAACAATACCGTGTTTATTAACATCTATTTCGTCGATAAACGGACTTGAAAAAGGGAATATACGTTCTACTCCGATATTGTTTGAAATTTTACGTACGGTAAAAGTTTTATTGGCGCCTTTGCCCGAAATTTGAAGAACAATACCCTGAAAAGCCTGGATACGTTCTTTGTTTCCCTCTGTAATTTTATATTTAACAGTTATGGTGTCTCCCGATTTGAATATCGGAAATTGTTTGGTCTCTATCAAACTGTCCTCTACGAATTTAATCATTTCTCCCTTATTCATGGCATTAAATTTTGCTTTTTCAAAAGAAAGTGCAAATATACAGCGATTTTTTGACAATAACCCAAAATATTCCGAAAAAATTTAAAATAATTTACCAATTTTAATATTTTTTGCTGAAACCTAATATTAATACTACTACTGTTAAGTTTAATCAGATATATTTAATCTAAAAAAAATATTATTTTTGATTAACATATTTTTGTAAGCATAAATAAATGTCGAAAGAAAAAATATTTAAAGAACTTATTGCGCAAATGGCTAAAGACGGTGATATTAGCTCTTCGGAATATGCCATATTGATAGAAAAAGGAAAAGATCTCGGATATGATAAGGCAACTGTTGATTTGCTAATTAAACTTGAGCTGTCAGATTTTTCCGAAGAAGATTATAACATTGAAAGTTCAGGCGCATATTCCGATGAGGATGAAGAACAAGGCGTGTATAAATTTAAATCGGCCATTACGCGTGGTGGTGCTGTTTTGATTCCAGATATAATTATTGTTGACAAAGACACGGTTACATATAAAAAGCGAAATAAAAACCTGATAAATGTTGATTCCATAACTGTACCCATATCAAAAATTTCATCTGTTGAACTTGACATTAGTTTATGGGGAACCGATATAATCATAAAAACCTTCGGGGCAGGGCAGATTGCGGGAAAGAGATTTACAAAATCGGATGCCAGGCAAATAAAAAAGCTTATTATGGACAGGCAAAAGAAATAAATCTGAATATTTAGGAAATTTATTCACAGCACAAAAAAACCGATGCATTTGCATCGGTTTTTTATTTTAATAATTTGCAGCTCTGCGTTCCTGATAGTCAATGGGGTGTTCACAGGCAGGGCAATTTTTAAGGGCTTTTTTACCTTTGTGAACATAACCACATTTACGACACATCCATTCAACTTCGGTATCTTCTTCGAATACTTTGCCGTCGACAACATTTTTCAATAATTTGCGATAGCGTTTTTCGTGCTCGGCTTCAACAGTTGCTATCATTTTAAACGCAGTTGCAACTTTTTTAAATCCTTCTTCTTCGGCTATTTTGGCAAATTCAGGATAAAGGTCGGTCCATTCTTCGTTTTCGCCATTGGCTGCGGCTTCTAGGTTTTCGGCTGTTGTTCCCAATACTCCAGCAGGATAAGCAGCTGTAATTTCAACCATTCCTCCTTCGAGGAATTCGAAAAAGCGCTTGCTATGTTGATCTTCCTGATTGGCTGTTTCTTCAAAAATTGCAGCTATTTGCTGATAACCTTCCTTAATGGCTATTTTGGCAAACATTCTGTAGCGGCGTGCTGCCTGTGACTCTCCTGCAAAAGCTTTCAGCAGGTTTTGTTCGGTTCTTGTTCCTTTTATGCTCATATTGTTTATTGTTTAGTGACTAAAAACAAAAATACACAAATTATTTATTTATTATGCTTATGGAAACAACAACGGGATTTAAACGCTGCGCTTCGGCATCATCAGAATTATATTCATTGTCGCCCATTAGCATGTCATAGTCGGAATTTGTAATACCGTTTTCATTATTAACATATTCCATGTGCAATTCTATTGGTAATTTAGACAGTTTACCGCCGTTGAATTCAGTTATAAATCCGCCGTAATCCCAGCCAAAGCCTAAAAAGATGAAAGGAGTGCCGTTAAGGTCCTGTAATTCTTTTAATGTTGTGCCTAACATAATATTATAAGAGGTTTTCCAGTGAGAAAAAGCAATATATTTTTCTTCGGTTTCATCATACATAGCTTTAAGTGTAACATTTTTAACGCCTTCTTTGGTTTTGGAGTTTTTCCATATTATTTCAACCTGATCGCATGTTCCTTTGTATAAAAGCGTGGACATGGATTTAAAACCTTCTGCTAAAAAAACAGTGTCCCAAACCACATTTTCGGCGCCAAATCTTTCAATTAGTTCGGCTTCGTTTTTTATTGATAAAAGTTTGTCTAAGGTATCGGTGGGATTTAATGCTTTCGTTTCTTCGTTTTTATTGCCCTTGCCCCCACATGCAGAAATGATAAATACAAGCGATAAAATAAAAATATATCTCATGTTTTTTTATTACAAAAATACAAAATGATTGAATGAAAAATACTCAATTAAAAATAAGATTATTACATTTGTTTATATAGGTAATAGCCTATAATTTTACCAATATCCATACTAATTATCGTCAAGCTCATTAAAATCAAAATGTTTTTGCCGCTGCGGCAGCCCAAAATTGTATCTGATATTAATTCCTATTCTTTGGCTGTCGAAACTCCTTTCGCCGGATGATGGAAATAGTCCCTGATTCAGAACAAATGCAGTATTCATTGTACCCAGTATGTCGCGGGCATTAAGCGTTATAATTAATTTTTGATTTAAAAAAGTTTGAGTCAGACCGCAATTAAGCGCACCAAAATTTTTTAATTCATAAAAGCCTCGCAACCCATTGGTCATTAAAAATCCGCTGAATGAAAGCTTTGTATGTTTTGATAGTTTAAGCGAATGAAACGAAAAAAATCTCCAGCTTCCTTTTTTTAAATTTAGAGGCGTGTTTTGATAATAGCCATTATAGTTGTTGTGGTTGTACTGGGCTCCGATGGCAAAAAAATATCTTCCGCCCGGCGGTATCCCAATCATTCCCCTTATGTATTTTTCTATGTTTTTTCCGATATTGTCATAAGTCATTAATGCTATTCCGTTTTCAATTGTGTCGTTGTAGGTTACTTCTGAAAATATATCATTAGTACGATTTATTCCCAATGCAAAAACGGGCATGTCTTCGTAGCTTATGTTAAATTCAAAGTTATTTGTAAACTGTGGCTTTAAGTTTGGATTACCCGCTTCGTAAAAATATGTATCCATTTGTTTGTGCGATGGATTTAATTGTGCATAAGAAGGGCGCATAATGGTTTTGCGATATATAATAAATGCCCTTAAGTTGATTGGGATAATGTTTTTTAATAATGTAGGTAAATCCTGACTTAAATAAACATAAGGGAAAAAATCGCCGCGATTGACCAAAAAACTGGTATCATTCGGTAATAGCTGATGCCCGTTCATATATGTGTATTCAAAGCGACATCCGGTTTTAAGAACCAAACCCTCGTAAAAAGTTTTTGATGTTTGCGCGTAAGCCGCAAATACTCCTTCCCTGAAGTTATATGAGTTATTTCGTTTTATATCGTTTGTTTGAATGTTATTGCTTATGAAATAATAATTTGTTTCGCTGCCGTAGGTTTGAAAGGAACCTTTAATTCCGGTCTCAGCCTTGATTTTATTTATAATTCTAAAAGATATATCGCTTTGAAGCTGAATGGCATTCCGATTATGAAAATTATTCATTTGTCTGGAAAATGACGTATCAAAAGGAATTATGAAATCGGTGGTGTAAAGCTGTTCGGCGGAATTCTTGCTGAAATCAAATCCAAGCAGTGTAGTCCAGTTTAGGTCGTTTGTATCGTTTTTTAAAATCAGACTGATATCTTGTGCCAGATTATATTGCGTACCTTTTGTTTTAACCATATCATTATTTTCAACGATATGCTCATCCAATAATCCCGAAAAGTAATTATTGTTGTTTCCTGTTGATTTATTGTCGGTTAAACCAAAGCGGCCATCGTAGGACAGCGCAATGGTGCTGTCGATATCCCACGTAATGCCATACCCAATAAATGAATTATTGGATGTTTTGCGCGTTTTTGATTTTTGATTCAACGCGGTATCAGACGTCAAATTTCTTTTCACCTGCATTTCATCCATCTGGTCATTGCGGTTAAAACCCACATTTAAATACATGGATGTTTTATCTCCTCCGTTGTTAAAGCTGATTCCAAGAGTACGGTTACCGTAAATTTTCTGATTCATCCCTGCGTTTATATTGCCAAATCGGCCTATCTTAAGACCTTTTTTAAGAACTACATTTACAATCCCTCCGGAACTGGCAGCATCGTATTTTGTTGAAGGAGTACGCATTATTTCTATACGTTCAATGCTGCCGGGAGGTAAATTCCGCAGCAAATTCATTATGTCCTGAGTGCTTATTTTCTGTTCGCGCCCATTTATATATATGGTGGCCGGTGCACTTGCGGAAAGGAAAATACCCGCATCGTAATCCACATATATGCCCGGAGTGGCTTCTATCACTTCCAGAGTGTTTGTGCTTATGCCGATCATGGGAGTTGGGTCCACAACCATTTTATCTTCTTCCTGGCGTATAAAAGGGCGGTTGGCCGAAATGGTGACTTCGTTTAGCGAAAGAGAGGTTTCTTCTAAAACAAATGAAAAGGTTTTGTTTTGGCGATTTATTGCTATGGTTTTTTCGGCATTAATAAATCCGATATATGAAATGCTTACATTATACAAACTGCCCGGAATATTTTTAAAAACTGCAGTACCGTATAAATCGGCAGCTGCCATAAATATTATTGAGGAATCTTTTGAATCAATAAGCTTAACAGTGGCACCTATCAGTGGCTCCTTGTTTTTGTTTTTTACTTGAATTGTAACATCCTGCGATTTTGCATAAACAAAAAAGATTACAAGCATTAAGGACATTAAAACTGATTTTATGCCGTATTGACGCATAAATAATTGAATATTACTGCAAAAATAACTTAATATTTAAAAAAACATGCCTCTAAAACGACAATTTTAAATTAGTCCACAGCTGATTGCGCATTTCAAGCCATTTTGCTGCCGATGAATAATATAAATCAGCGGTATATTGTGTCAGATACTCGCGGCATTTCTGCGTTGGATTACCGGCTGCAGCATTGTTCTGGTCTTCTTTCAGCAATTCCGTGGCGCGTTTTTCGATATCTGCCATTTCAGTAAATGCTTTGTCTTCGTATTGCATCAATGCCGGCTCAATCAGTTTGCGGCCATCGCCCCAGCGCACAGTTGCCAGTCGGTTGGCCTGTCGATATTGCCAGTGGGCTGATTGTTCGTTGAATTCAAATTGTCCGGAATAGTTGAATGATTGTGGCAAAGAGAGCGTGCCCGCAAATATCGGAATGCGCGGGCTTTCAGCGGGATTATCAAACGAGAACCAGCAGATACCACCGATTTCGTCAGGGAGCCAGTCGCGGCACTGACCCACAAAGCTGTAAGAACACCATGCAACAGCACAGGTACGCTGGAATTTTACTGAATTCTCATTTTGATAATTAAGCATATTTATCATGTTGCGCATCATCCACGGATTTGCATAAGGCGATTTTATTGTGTCATTAATTGTTTCCCCGTCTTTGTTTGTTCTTGTGTTGACGAAATTTAGATTTTGCGTCATATCCCATTCTGTGCCTTCATAAGTGGAGCGCAGCAATGCCATGACATCGCGGACCGAAACTTTTTTGTCGGGCTTCACCGAAAACGGAAGTTCTTCTGCATTGTAATCAAGTTTTGCAGAAGGCGCTAATGTGGATAAAATAAAAAACTCGCGTATCTGAAACGGCTTCTCTCCGCTATAGGCCTTCCAGAATTTAAAGGTTTCCTTACCATCCCAAAAACCCATTTTTTTTGCAACACTGAACACATTATCCGAAGCCATATAATAGTCTTTGTTTTTCAAATCCAATTCTCCAATACGGCTGATATTGGCCGATACTCCCACATGGTCATCCGGAATGCGTTGTGCTGCCCAAACGGCTCCTGTTCTGTCAGGTCCTTCTCCAAAAATTTCAAGTACCCACACTTCTTTTTTATCGGCAATGGTTAAGCACTCACCTGCATCGGCATAGCCGTATTCTTTTACCAGTTCGCCTATAAGTTTTATGGCTTCTCTGGCTGTGCTGCAACGTTGAAGAACTATGGCTTCGAGATTCTCAATCTTAAAAAGACCTTTATTGTTTTTCAATTCATCGCGGCCCGAAATGGTACTTTCTCCAATAATAAGCTGCTTTTCGTTCATACAGGGATATGCAACGTTTAAATATGCAAAAGTTTCCTTAGCCTGAGGTATAGTGCCTTTGGTTTCAACCCCGCGTGTATCCCAGGGTGTTTCGGTGAGCATGGTTCCCCATTTAATATCCATTATGTTTTTCCCTTCGTATTTTTTTGCCGGAACAATATTTAACCATGTACGATAACGCCCGTCGCAAGTATGACTGGTAATTACGGAACCGTCTGTAGTGGCATTTTTTCCAGCCATTATACAGGTGCAACTTTCGTCTATAGGGAAATCA
>Ga0255341_1001481_pt1 | contig 33070 bp, 29 predicted proteins | sample wastewater_treat_8_FD_192418 | JGI IMG/M metagenome (GOLD analysis project Ga0255341, IMG submission 192418) | Wastewater microbial communities from Lulu Island WWTP, Vancouver, Canada - plant12 | ecosystem: Engineered > WWTP > Wastewater > Unclassified | place: Canada: Vancouver, British... | reverse complement strand
GGCAACGGCAAGAGGCAGTGTCCCAAAGAAAAAAGCCAGCGAGGTCATGATAACGGGCCGAAACCGGATCCTGACCGCCGACAGAGTTGCCTCAACAAGTCCCTGCCCCTGGTGCATTTGTTCTTCGATAAACTGGACAATCAGGATCGCGTTTTTGGTCGAAAGTCCCATCGTCGTCAGAAACCCGATCTGGAAATAGACATCGTTCGGCAGCCCCCGAAAATACGTCGCGGCCAACGCGCCGAACACTCCGAGAGGAAGCATCAAAAGATTCACGAAAGGAATACTCCAGCTTTCATAAAGCGCCGCCACACACAGAAAAATAACCAGAATAGAAAATATATAGAGAAGCGGCCCTTGAGATGTCGCCATCCTTTCCTGATAGGAAAGCCCCGTCCAGTCGTAACCAATCCCTTTCGGCAGCTTCCCGGACAGCTCCTCGAGCGCTTGCATCGCCTCACCCGAACTATGATGCGCGGCAGGTTCCGCCCAGATATTCAGGGAAGGAAAACCGTTGAACCGTTCAAGCTGAGGAGAACCGAAGGTCCAGCGGGTCGAGGCGAAGGACGTAAAGGGAGCCATTTTACCGGCCGTGTTACGCACATAAATTTTTTCAAGATCTTTGGGGAGCATGCGATAGGGCGCGTCCGCCTGGACGTAAACCCGCTTGACCCGGCCGCCCTGGATAAAATCATTGGCATACGCTCCTCCAAAAGTGGCGGAAATCGTGTTATGGATTGAGTGGATCGGCAGCCCCAGTTCTCCGGCTTTTTCCCAGTCAACGTCAATCCGGAATTCCGGCACGTCCTCCATGCCGTTCGGCCGGACACTGGCCAGCCGCGGGTCCTTCGACGCCATCCCGATCAGTTGGTTGCGCGCGTTCATCAGGGCCGTATGCCCCAAACCACCACGATCCAGCAACTGAAAGTCAACCCCTTGAGCGTTCCCCAATTCAACGACCGCGGGGGGCGGGAAAGCAAAGATCACGGCTTTGCGATTCGTCGAAAAATGCCGCATGGCCCTCTCCGCTATGGCCTTCACCTTCGCGGCTTTGCCTTTTCGTAAATTCCAGTCTTTCAGTTTAATAAAAACCATGCCATTGTTTTGCGCCCTCCCCGAAAATCCAATACCCGAAACCAACATGTAGGATTCCACGACTTCTTTTTCCTCTTCCAGAAAATACCGTTGAACTTCCTCCGATACCTCTCTGGTCTGTTCCAGGGTCGAGCCGGTCGGCATGAGAATCTGGGCCATCAATACGCCCTGATCTTCATCCGGCAAATACCCGGTCGGCAACCGCACAAAAAGAAGCGCAATCAAAATCACGATTCCGGCGTAAATGAGCATATAGCGTATTTTTTTCGCGAGCGAATGCTTCACCACATCCAGATAACGATCCCGGAGCCAGAAAAAGTTCCTGTCAAACCACGAAAAGAAAGGCCGCAAAAACCAGATCGCATTTTCCGCGGGCTCGTGTCCCTTGGACACCGGTTTAAGCAATGAGGCGCAAAGAACGGGAGTCAGGATCAGCGCCACCACAACCGATAGCAGCATGGAAGTAATAATGGTCACGGAAAACTGACGGTAAATCACGCCGGTCGAACCCGGGAAAAATGCCATGGGACCGAAAACCGCCGAAAGCACCAGCCCGATCCCGATCAGGGCGCTCGTAATCTGGTCCATCGATTTGGCCGTAGCTTCACGCGGAGACAGTCCTTCCTCCGTCATGATCCGTTCCACGTTCTCAACCACCACAATCGCGTCGTCGACCAAAAGACCGATGGCCAAAACCATGGCAAACATCGTCAACATGTTAATGGAAAATCCGAAGGCTCCGAGCACGGCAAAAGTACCTAAAAGGACCACCGGTACCGCGATGGTCGGAATGAACGTCGCCCGAAAATTCCCCATAAAAAGATACATGACCAGAAAGACCAGCAGAATGGCTTCAAACAAGGTCTTGACCACCTCATCAATTGCCACCCTCACAAACGGCGTGGTATCGTACGGGTAAACCACTTTCATCCCGTGAGGAAAATACTGGCTCATTTCCTCAAGCTTCGCTTTAACCGCATCGGCCGTATCCAGAGCGTTCGCTCCCGGCGCCTGGCGAATGGCCAAACCGGCAGCCGGCTTGCCGTTGTAGGTACCTTCAATGTCGTAGGACTCGGTTCCCAGTTCCGTCCGCCCCACGTCCCTGATCCTGACAATCGATCCGTCGGGATTGGTGCGAAGAGGAATCGCCGCGAATTCTTCGGGGGTCTGGAGCAAATTCTGGACAACGATCGAAGCGTTCAAACGCTGACCGGGAACGGCGGGAAGTCCGCCGAATTGTCCGGAAGAAACTTCCACGTTGTAGGCCCGTACCGCTCCGACCACATCCTCGATCGTAAGGTTATAATCCGTCAGCTTGTTGAGATCCAGCCAGACTCGCATGGCGTACTGGGAACCGAAATTCTCAACTTCTCCGACCCCGGGCACGCGCGCGAGAACTTTTTCCAGATTCGACTGGGCAAAATCCCTCAGGTCATTACCGTCCATACTGCCGTCTTCCGAAATCAAACCCACAACGAGGAGATAATTCCGCGTGGATTTGCTGACGGTGACACCGGAGCGCTGAACCACTTCCGGGAGACTGGCCATCGCGAGCTGAAGCTTATTCTGAACTTTCGACCAGGCAAGATCCGGATCGGTTCCTGCCCTGAAAGTCAGTTCAAGACGGGAAACACCGGCTGAATCGCTTTTGGCGGACATATAAATCATGTCCTCAAATCCGGTCATTTTCTGTTCGATGACCTGGGTCACGGTGTTTTCCACCGTCTCGGCCGAAGCTCCCGGATAAAATGAAGTAATGGCGATGCTGGGCGGCGCGATGGGGGGATATTGCGAAATGGGCAGTTGGAAAATGGCCAGCAGTCCCAGAAGCATCAGAATAATGGCGATGACCCAGGCAAAAACCGGACGATCTAGAAAGAATTTTGACAACATAGGATTTTTACTGACTTTCGGTAGAAGCTTTTAGGTAGCCGTGTTTTTACTGGAATCCGCGTTGAATGGAACCGCCTTAACCGAAACACCCGGCTTCACTTTTTGCATCCCCTCAACAATCACCCGGTCACCCGACTCAAGACCGGACCGCACAAGCCACCGATCACCCAACGCGAAATCCAGGCTCAGGACTCGCTGTTCCACCTTTTCTTCGCGGTTCACAATCAGGGCCACAGCCTCCCCCTTCGGAGTACGGGCAACCCCTTGCTGTGGCACCAAAATCGCCTGCTCGTTCATCCCTTCCGTAATCACAGCCCGGACAAACATCCCCGGAAGCAGCAGATTGTCCGGATTCGGAAAGACCGCCCGTAAAATAACGGATCCGGTCGTCGGATCGACCGTCACATCCCTGAACTGGAGTTCGCCTTCCAGGGGATAGGTCGTCCCATCCGTCAAAACAAGTTTGACCTTACTTCGTTGTGTCTGGTCGTGGCTCAGTCTCCCCTCCTCCTCAGCTCGTCTGAGACGAAGTAACTCAGTCGCGGATTGGGGCACATCCACATAAATGGGGTCCAGTTGCTGAATGGTCGCCAGGGCCACGGGCTGATACGCTGTCACAATGGCGCCTTCGGTGACGTTCGAAGTTCCGATGCGGCCGGAGATCGGTGAAATAACCCGGGTGTAGTCGAGGTTAATGCGAGCGGTTTTTAATTCCGCTTCGGCCTGTTTGAGAGCGGCAGTGGCATCATCAAGATCCTGCTGGCTTACGGCTTGTTCAGCCAATGCTTTTTTATAACGATCCACCCTCCGCCGCAACGAGGGTAAATGCGCCTCCACCCGGTCAAGCGCCGCCTGGAACGGAGCCGGGTCAATTTGGTAAAGAACCTGTCCGGTCTTCACGTCAGCCCCTTCCACAAACAACCTCTTCTGGATAATACCGTTCACCTGGGGACGGATTTCAGCTATCAAAAAAGCGCTGGTACGCCCCGGCAACTCATCGGTGATGGACACTTTTTCAGCCTGTAAAGTCACGACCGCGACCTCGGGAATCATCGTCCGGGACGTATCTTTGGCTTTACATCCCCCCATCAACGAAATCAAAAAAACAAAAAATAAAACTCCCGGAGCGGGAAAGAAACGACGGAAGAATCTTTTCAGACATGGAAAAACCGTTATCAGGGACAACAAGAACCGGGTTTGTGAAGCACCGCTTTGAATTAGCATGATTTCTCTCTCTGAAGGGGGATGTAATTAGCCACTTACATTTTTTCCAAATGTAAGATATTTGGCGACTATTGTCAAGCAACCACTTACACCCGTGCCGCAATGTATTTTGCTGACTTCCCGCGGTGGGAATAATCGCCAAAGACGATCATGCCGCGATTGAGGAAGCGGTCCGAAACTACTGGCCCGAGGCCCTCTTCCGGGACTGCATCTTTCACCTGCTCCAGAATCTGGCAAAAAAACTGAAGGGATTCGGGCAAAAACATCTCATCCCCAGGGACGCCTCATGGCTTTTTCAGGCCCAAAACGCCGGGGAATTTCAGAAATGGGCAGCCCTGTTCCGGAAAAAATACGCTCGCATCATGAATCTCCCGACCCTGAAATACTTCGTGAGCAAATGGCATGGCGCTACACAATTCTATGCGCCGGAACCACGCTTCTGGCCCGCCGCTAAAACTGCAAATCGACTGGAAAGATTATTCGGTGAGTTGAGACGCAGGATCAGGGTCTTTCGAAGGTTCCTCAACACCTTAAGCTGTCAACGATGAACTTTCGCTCTTTTACTCAAACTCAGTCAAACCAAAAACCCGATACTACCGGCTTCCCAAAGTCGGCGATTTATCTGACAGCGTCCTTACATCAATTGACTTTCAACCTTTTCTCTTTAATAATGTGGGTGGATGATCCGCATCCAGGGAATGCAAAATAAAAATACTATGGCAAGAACCCCAAAGAAGAGGCTTGCAGCCTCCGCTAAAACCAGGAAGCGAAACCGAAAGAAAAGCTCCCAGCGAATCCTTCAAGCCGCACTTAAAACCTTCTCGAAAGTAGGCTATGATGCCGCCACCACGAAGATGATTTCAAGGCAGGCCGGGCTTAACGAGTCACTGATTCACCGGTATTTTACAAGCAAATCAAATCTACTCGTCGAAGTTACCTATTCCTGCATTGACGCTCTCAGCAAGGAAAAGCCTTATCCTCCCGCCGACACTCCGCAGGAAGAGATTTATCGTTTCCTTGTCAACAGATTCGAAAACTACAATAAAAACATCCGGTTTTTTCGCGTCATCCTCTCAAGGATACTGCTCGATTCCCGGACGGGATCAGAGCTTCAAAAACGGAAACCTTCGGACCTTTTTTTCGCGGAACGTCTCACATTATTTCAAAAAAAAGGTTGATTCGATCCGACCTGAACATCAACGAACTTGTCTCTCTAATCGCCCATCAGGCTTCTGCCATGACGATTGCCAAGCTCATACTGTCTCACAAAAGCCCGGAATACTGCAAAAAACAGCTTCTGTTTTTTTCAAAAAATCTTACTCGAGGAATTGTGGCGCCTCCCCGGAAACATCCCTGATGGTTTCGCGCCCTGGGGACTCTCACCCGTTTAAAAACAGGAACTCTCCCGCGCGGAAAACCGTCCACTCCGCCGTTAAACTCACTGAATCCTGAGACACGCTGACTTCTGGAAGTTTTCACAGGCCAGCCAACCCCTCCCGCCCTTCGGATATTTTCCCAGACTCCCGAATCAGGGGCGAGGCAATTCACTTTTTGTATTTAATCATCGTCCCTTCGGCAGACACCGTCGCTTTCTGCGAAAGGTTTACGTAAGCGGGAACATAATGGTACCGGGCACCAATGACCGCGTCAGCACCGGCTGATTGGGCTTTTGTTCCCAACTTTTCAAAAATCATTTCCTTGTATTGAACCGCCTTGGCATTCAGAGCCGCTTTCGTATCCGACGGAATCTGACTCGACACACGCTCATCCCTGGTGGCATAACCCGCAAGTCCCTTGAGCGTATCGGCCGCACTCTCCGCGACCTGTTCACTCACCGAAACTGAGCCCACCACGTCATGGGCCCTCGTCACATCCGAAGTCTCCAGGACAACAATCTTCGAGCCCGAAGCGCCTTTCGTCGCGCAACCCGCCATCAAAACCACAAGCAGAACTCCAATCACACCGTCAATTTTCATTTTCGTCTCCCCCTGGCAGCATGCGAGGAACTTTGTTGCCCCGTTCTTTTGTGATGACCCGAAAAAATGCCCGAGGCCAGACTTGAACTGGCACAGGGATTTAACTCCCCAACGGATTTTAAGTCCGGTGCGTCTGCCGATTCCGCCACTCGGGCATAAAAAAAGCCACGAGCAACCGGCCATGAGGCCCAAGTAAAAGCTTTTACTCACGGCTCATTGCTCAGCACTGATGGCTGTAAATCCTGGAGGCGCGGGGCGGAATCGAACCGCCGTATATCGGTTTTGCAGACCGATGCATTACCACTTTGCTACCGCGCCGCGATTTTTAAATAACTTGCAGAAGGTCAACGCCCAAAATTAACGCCGATGGATTCTCCCGTCAGGACAAGCGGGTGATCGGCCGGCACTGTTTTGAGCCTGCGGACCGCATCCCGGATCGGGATTGAACGGACCTTTGTTCCCTGCAGGCAGACCATTTCTCCGAATCGGGCTTCGGAAATAAGCTCGGTGGCGTAAGCGCCAAAAAGTGTCCCGAGGTTGCGGTCAAACGACGTTGGCGAGCCTCCCCGCTGGACATGGCCCAACTTGGCGGCCCTCGTTTCAAGCCCGCACAGTTTTTCAATCCTTTCCGCAAGATATTCCCCAACCCCGCCGAGCTTCTCGGGGTAGGGATTCGACAGATCGCGGGTCTTCACGACAACCCGTCCGCCCTTTTCTTTCGCCCCCTCGGCAATGCAGATCAGGCTGAATTTTTTTCCGAAGCTTGCACGACGCACGACCGTCGCCCGGACCCGTTCCATCGAATATGGAATCTCGGGGATCAGGATGACATCGGCACCACCAGCCATGCCCGCATGGAGCGCAATCCAGCCCGCGTGGCGGCCCATGACCTCCAGGATCATGATCCGGTGGTGGGCCGCCGCAGTGGTGTGAAGCCGGTCGATCGCGTCCGTCGCGATCGAAACGGCTGTATCAAATCCGAACGTAAAATCGGTCCCGCTGAGATCATTATCGATCGTTTTGGGAATGCCAATGACCGGGATCCCGCGTTTCACGAGAAGACTGGCGATCTTGAGCGTCCCGTCACCTCCGACCGCCACAAGAACATCGAGGCCCCATTCGCGGAAATTTCTGATTGCCTGTTTCGAAAGATCGACATAGCGGACGCGCTTCCCTTCGATCACAGGCGTCTTGAAGGGATTCGCGCGGTTCGAAGTACCCAAAATAGTGCCGCCTTGCGTCAGAATCCCGGCTACCATTTCGGTAGTAAGCTCGTGCCCGCGCCTTTCGATCAGACCGGCATAGCCGTCTTCGATCCCGAACACCCGCCAACCATACTCCTGGATCGCCGTCCGGGTGATCGCGCGAATCACGGCATTGAGACCCGGGCAATCCCCTCCCGCGGTCAGGATCCCTATTTTTTTCACTTTATGGGATTTCACAGTTTTTTACTGAAGGGGCTTCAGTTCTTCCCCGGTCGCGGGATCATAGGTGTAGGTCCCCGGAAAGGTCTGCCCCGTCCGCGGATTGTACTTCGTGTTCAGGTCCTGACGCGCCGCGGTCGTGTACTGTGGTTGCGTCTGAACGGTCGTCGCCTGAGGCGTCGCGGTGTACGGCTGCGGAGCATATCCCGGCTGATACTGCTGTTGCATCATTTCCTGCCGGATCTCTTTTTTCGTTTGCTCCTTCTGCCTCCGGGCCATTTCTCCGGCCACCGCACCGGTCAAAAGACCCGCGCCCGCGCCGATCGCAGTCCCGACACCGGCATGTCCCGTCGCGCTGCCCGCCAAAGCGCCGATCCCGGCGCCCAACGCCGCACCCGCGAGACCTCCGGTCTCACGTTCCGTCAAGCCGGAATCCGTGGCACACCCGAAGAACATCATGGAAACTATCAAAAAAACTGCCGAAACCCGTTTCGTCATGTTCGAATCTCCTTGTGGTTTTCTGAATGAAACCCCCGAAAACAGGCTTCATTATAGTCGTTTTTTGCAGACGCCAAACAGATTTTTAAAACTACCCCTCAAAATCCTTCATCCAACGGAGGAGCTTTTCCGCCAGATGCATCTTCGCCATCGCGGGCATCCTGCAAACTTTTCCCGTCCGGTCGATCAGGACTGTGCGGACCTTGCGTTTTCCAAACGGAATATGCCGCGCCGGGTCATAATAATTCGCGACGATCCCGTCGAGGTTTTTCTCCGCTAGTTTCTCCCCCGCACGGCGCAACAGGTCCTTTGTCTCCAGGCAAAAACCGATCACAATGCGCTTCCCCTTGTTCCTCGAAAGACCCGCGAGAATATCCGGTGTCCGCTTGAGCCTGAGCGTCAAACCGCCGCGGCTCGGTAGCTTGTGCCGGCCCGTCTCCGAGGGCATAAAGTCACATACCGCTGCCGTCATGATTAGACAATCATGGCTCCGGAAAAGTTTTGCGCAGGCCTTTTTCATCTGGAGGGCCGAAACAACGGGATAAAAAGAGGCGCCCCGAGGCGGCCGCAGATCCACAGGCCCGCTGACAAGGCTTACCTTGTAGCCTTTTCGTAGCGCTGATCGGGCCAATGAGAAACCCATCCGGCCTGAGGAGAGATTGGTGATGAAACGAACAGGATCGATATGCTCACGGGTCGGTCCCGCGGTGATCAGGATCCTCTTGATCTTCTTCATGGCAAGGAGAACGCTACCTGCGCCTGCCATGCCCGGACAGAATGTCGGTAACAGCGGCCAGGATCGTTTCCGGCGCAGCGATATGCCCGACACCCACCCGCCCGCAAGCAAGATTTCCTTCGACGGGGTCCACGAAACGGTAGCCGACCGCCTTGAGCTGTGCAATATTCCGCTGGGTCACGGGATGCGTGAACATATTGTCGTTCATGGCGGGAACGATCAGGATGGGCGCGCGAGTCGCCAGACAGACACAGCTCGCGAGATCGTCCGAGATGCCTGACGCGAGCTTCGCGATGAAATTCGCGGATGACGGCGAGATCAGAACAAGGTCGGGAAGATCCGCGAGAGAGGTGTGCAGGACGCCAAACGGCGCGTCCTTCGGGAACATCTCCGAATACACCCTCTCACCGCTCACCGTCCGGAGCACGGTCTCAGTGACAAACTCACGGGAACTGGCGGTCTGGATACACACCACCCGGGCCCCTTCCCCCCTCATCATCTTGATGAGTTCGGGGGACTTGTGAGCGGCAATACTCCCGGTCAGGACCTGAAGGACCGTTTTATTCGAGAGTCTTTTTGCTCTTGGCTTTGATCTCGACATACTTGACCTTCTTTGCGGCCATTTCCTGGAGCGCCACGGTCGCGGCTTTCCTGGAATCGGTCTTCACGAGCGGTTGCGCGCCTTGGGCCAATTCGTTGGCGCGGGCAGCGGCCGTCAGGACCGTCTTATAAAGGCTCGCGTCTTTTGTCTGGGGAAGGATCTTTTCAAGTGCAATGTACGCCATGTTACTTTTGACTCCTCTGGTTCAGTGCGTTAAGGATGATCTCCTCGACCTCGAGCACCGCCTGGTCGAGCACCTGGTTGATAATGGTCTTGTCGTAAAGGGTCGCCGCCTTGACCTCGTCCTGCGCGACCTGAATTCGTTTCTCGATCTCTTCGGGAGACTCCGTATTCCGGCCCGCAAGCCGTTCACGGAGGGCCTTGATCGACGGCGGAATAATGAAAATACTGACCATCGGGCGTTTTCGATCCCACATCTCTTTCACCTGCCGGGTCCCCTGGACGTCAATCGTCAGGATAACGACCTTCCCCTGATCCACCTGGTCCGTTACGAACTTCTTCGGGGTCCCGTAGAAATTACCGTAAATCTCGGCCCATTCGAGAAATTCCGAATCAGCCTTCATCTTTTCGAATTCGTCACGGCAGTAAAAGAGATAATGGAATCCGTGATCTTCGCCGACCCTCGGCGAACGGGTCGTCGCCGAGACCGACCGGACCCAATCCGGGTGGCGGATCAAAAGACGCTCCACAATGCTTGTCTTCCCGCACCCCGACGGCGCGGAGAGCACTACCAGAAGCCCGTGAGACTGTTTCGTTTCATTCGACATTCTGGACCTGTTCGCGGATCTTCTCGATCTCGCTCTTGATCGTGATCACTTCCCTGGAAACCTCGAAGAGCTGGGCCTTTGACGCCATTGTGTTCGCTTCACGCATCATCTCCTGACAAAGAAAATCCATTTCCCGGCCCACTTCCCCGTCCCTGGAGAACCATTTCGCGAAAAGGCCAAGATGGCTCCTCATGCGAACCAGTTCCTCGGTAATATCACTTTTGTCCGCGAGGAAAGCAACCTCCCGCGCGATACGATCCTGATCCAGTTTCTCATCCCCGAGTATCTCCCGGAGCCGCGCGGTCAGCTTCTGAAAACTCTTCGAACGGTTTTCCGTCACCAGCTTTTCGACAAGATCCGTCATCGAGGCTATCTTTTCGAGGCGATGCCGGAGGTCCTTCGCCAGCTTCCCGCCCTCCTCATACTTAAGCTCGATGGCCTTTTTGATCCCTTTTTTCAAAATGCGACTGAATTCAGTCCAACCGAGGACTTTTGTGTTCGCATCAACCTTTTCGCGCACCACACCGGGAAGTCGTACGACATCCTCGATCGCGAGTTTTCCGTCGAGATTGAACTTCTTTTTGAGAGACGCCGCCGATCCGAGATATGCCTTCACCTGAGCCGTATCGAGCCCGTAGGAACGATGCTGTTCTCCATTCCCTTCCTCAAAGACCGCCAGGGATATCTTCCCGCGACTGACCATCCCCTGGATCAGTTGACGGACCTGCGTCTCATAACAGTGAAGCGAGGGCGGAAGGCGAAGCCCGAGCTCGAAATAGCGCTGATTGAGCGATTTAATCTCGACCACCCATTGTTTTCCTCCCGCCGGCAATGCAACGCGGGAGAAAGCTGTCATGCTCTTTATCATAACAAAGCGCGGATAGAAAGGACCTTTCGTCAGGAAGTTGTGGAATTATAATGAGTTACGACAAAACTGTCAAGGAAGGCAGGCCCGGATCCGCCCTAACCCTTTATCATGGCAAGAGATTCGAAAATATCAACCGCGGCCTTTTTGGGGTCAGGGGCCTGGGTAATGGGGCGTCCGATCACAAGATGGTCTGCGCCGGCCCGGACCGCTTTCTCAGGGGTTTCGATACGCTTCTGATCCCCTTTGGCACTTCCCGCCGGCCGGACACCGGGTGTAACGATTAAAAAATCCCCGCCGAGCTTCTTCCGGACCATCGACGTTTCCTGAGGGGAGCAGACGATCCCGTCCAGCCCTGCCTTTTGGGCAAGTCTCGCGAGATGAAGGACCTGGTTCTGGACCTTGCGCCGGATCCCAAGCTCTCCGGAAAGGGTCCCTTGACTATGGCTCGTGAGAATCGTCACCGCGATCAGTTTGGGCCGTTTGCCGGAACCTTCAGAAAATTTTTCGACGGCCTCGCGGGCCATTTTCATCATCTCGAGACCACCGAACGCGTGGAGGTTCACGATCTCAACGCCGTGCTCGCACGCGGAACGGAGCGAGCGGCTCACGGTATTCGGGATATCATGCAATTTGAGGTCCAGAAATACCTTGCCGCCGTATTTTTGAACCAGATCGACGGCTTGCCAGCCATACGCGATAAAAAGTTCGAGGCCGATCTTGTAAAAGGTCACAACCCCCTTCAGGGACTCAAGCCAGCTTTTCGCCTCCCCGAGCGAAGCGGTATCCAAAGCGACAATGACCTTGTCCCGGACCGGGACCGGTGTTGTCATGCTGCACAACCCTTTCTTGTCTGTTCGGGAGACACATAAGTCCCGCGTAATTCGCCAAGGTTCCGGATCTTTTCCTCACGGCAGTAATCCTCGATCCCTTTCAGAATCTCCATCGTCGCTCCCGGTTCCACGAAATTTGAGGTGCCGACTGCGAGCATGTCCGCTCCCACGACCAGGAACTCAACCGCGTCCCGCCAGGTCGCAATCCCGCCCGAGGCGATCACCGGGACCCCAAACTCTTTTTTGGCCTGATAAACGTAGCGGAGCGCCACCGGCTTGATTGCCGGGCCGCTCAGACCGCCGAAATCCCTGGCGATGCGCGAGGTCCGTTTTTTGATATCCACGGACATTCCGCGGAGCGTGTTGATCAGGCTCAGCCCGTCCGCTCCCTCGGCGAGAACCTCGCTCGCGATCGCGAGCAGGTCCCCGAGTTCCGGTGAGAGTTTTGCAAACACGACAAGCCCCGTGTTCTCCCGCACCGCCCGGATGGCCTCCAGGATACGCTCCTTTTTTCTCATAAAGTTCACTCCCCCGCCTTCAACGTTCGGACAGGAAAGATTCACCTCCAGGGCGCTGACCACGGACCGGTGACGGTCAAGGGTTTTAGCGAGCAGTCCGAATTCTTCAGCCGTCTCTCCTGCGATGCTTACGATCAGAGGTGTGCCGAGCTTCTTGAAGTATGGGACCTTGTTCTCCACAAAATCCTCAAGCCCCTTGTTTTGAAGGCCGATCGCGTTGATCATCCCGGACGACACTTCACAGACCCTCGGCATCGGATTGCCGGGCCGGGGTTTCACGGTGATGGTCTTTGTGATGATGGCGCCGAGCTTCCTGTAATCGACATAGCCGGCATATTCATCGGTCATGCCGAACGTCCCGGAAGCGACCGTGACGGGATTTCTGAACCTCAGGCCCTTGAAGCACGTCGCAAGATCGGGTTTCATGCGACCGCGAGCTCCCTGAAGCTGAAGACCGGGCCGTCCGCGCAAGCGCGTTTCGGGCCTGCGCGCGTTTCGACCATACAACCGAGGCAGGCCCCCGCCCCGCAGGCCATCGATTCATCCCACGAAGCCTCCCCTTCGATCCCGTACCTGGCCGCGATCGCCATGACCGCCTTCATCATTGGTTTGGGCCCGCAGGTCTGGATCCAAAGATTCCCCGGCCCCTCTTTTGCGATGATCGTTTCAAGGATCGTGGTCACGAAACCTTTCGTCCCGACCGAACCATCCTCCGTCGAACAAAGAACCTTGGCCTTCACTTTCCCGATCTCGGACCTGGGAAGTATCTCGGACCTGGATTTCGTCCCGATCAGAAGATAAGCCGAAGAAAACCGCTCGGCCAGATTCACGAGCGGCGGCACGCCGATACCGCCCGCGACAAGAACCCGTTTCTTTTGTCCGATCGCGGTCGAAAAGCTGTTCCCGAGAGGTCCCATCACCTTCAGCCGGTCCCCTTTGCACTTCTCCGCAAGAATCGCCGTCCCGCGTCCGAGGACCTCATACAGGATTTCCACCCGATCCTTCGCGGTGCGATAATAACTGAAAGGACGCCGGAGGAACGGATCCTGCCCCTCGTTAAGCCGGACGTGGAGGAACTGCCCCGGCCTTACGCCGCGCGCAAGCGTCCCGGACCGGAAGACCAGCTTCCGGTATTTGCCGTTCACCTTCCTGTTTTCGAGGATCGTCACGACCTCGTCAAAAACTTTTTTAGCCATCGTTCTCCTTCCCGGACCCAAGACCGCTCACGGCCGCCTTTGCGGTATCGGTCGTCGAAGCGACCTTATGCCCGAACTTGCAGAATTTCCAGTCGATTTTATTTCGGGAGAAAGGATAAAATCCGCACCGGAAAATTTCACGAACGGGAACACCGACTCCTTGGCCGTCTGGGCCCCGGAACAATCGAACTCGCAACCCTGGCCGACAATGAGGATCTTTTTGATCCCAGTCCTTTTGGACATTGCTATACCGCGCTCATTGATTTTTTTGCTTTGTAATAATCCTGCAAGGACCTGGGCACAATCGTGTCTTTTTGTGCCGCTTCGATTCCCGCCACGGTCGCCTCGGCGGCGGCCATGGTCGTCACATAAGGAACCTTCCGCTGTATGGCCATCATGCGGATATAACTGTCATCCATCTGGCTCCCGCGGCCCGCCGGCGTGTTGATGATCAGATGCAGTTCGCCGTTCTTGATCGCGTCGGCGATATTCGGCTGGCCTTCATAGATCTTTTTGATGCGCGTGTTCGGAACCCTGTGGGCCGTCAAAAATTCGCCAGTCTTCTCGGTCGCAAAAATTTTGAAACCAAGCGCGGTAAATTTCCGGGCCACGGGCGGAAGCATACCCTTGTCCTTGTCCGCGACCGTCAGCAGCACATTTCCCCCGAGCGGTAGCTTGGAACCCGTCGCCTCCTGCGCCTTGTAAAAAGCGACGCCGAAATTGTCCCCCACTCCCATCACCTCGCCGGTCGCGCGCATCTCGGGACCGAGTACCGGGTCCACTTCCGGGAACATGTTGAACGGGAACACGGCCTCCTTCACGCCCACGAAGGGTGCTTTGGCATCCTTCAACTTCGGGAAATCGCTGATTTTTTTGCCCAGCATCATTTCGGTCGCGAGGCGGGCGATCGGGACCCCCGTGACCTTCGAGATGATCGGGACCGTGCGTGACGCGCGCGGGTTGGCTTCCAGGATGTAAACCTTCCCGTCGCAAATCGCGTACTGGACATTGATCAACCCCACGACCTTGAGCGCTCTCGCGATCTTCGTTGTGTAATCGCGAATCTGCTCGATATGCGCCTTCGAGATCGTCCGGCTCGGGATGGAACAGGCCGAATCACCCGAGTGTATCCCCGCCCATTCGATATGTTCCATGACGGTCGTGACATGAGCGTCCGTGCCGTCGGAAAGGGCATCCACCTCGCATTCAAGCGCCTTGCCGAGGAACCGGTCGATCAGCATGGGGTGTTCGGGACTTACCTTGATCGCCTCAGCAGCATATCGCCGGAGCATGTCCTCGTCATAGATGATCTCCATCCCGCGCCCGCCGAGAACGAAGGAGGGACGGACCATGATGGGGTAGCCGATCTCACGCGCGATCGCGATGGATTCCTCGATCGACCTTGCGATGCCGCTTTCCGGCTGAGGAATGCCGAGCTCGATCATCTTCTGACGAAAGAGCTCGCGGTCTTCGGCGAACGCGATGCTCTCCGGCGACGTCCCGAGGATCCTGACGCCGGCGTCCTTGAGCTGTTGAGCGATGTTGAGCGGTGTCTGCCCTCCGAACTGGACGATGACGCCTTCCGGTTTTTCCTTCTCATAGATCGCCAGCACGTCCTCGACCGTAAGCGGTTCAAAATAGAGCTTGTTGGCCGTGTCATAATCGGTCGAGACCGTTTCGGGATTGCAGTTGATCATGATCGATTCGTAGCCCGCCGCGCGGAGCGCGAAGACCGCGTGCACGCAGGTATAATCGAACTCGATTCCCTGCCCGATGCGATTCGGCCCGCCGCCGAGGATCAGTATCTTCTTGTTCGTTGAGACGGGAGCATCCTCCCGGCCCGGGTGGTAGGTGGAATAATAGTACGCGGCATTCTGGACGCCGCTCACAGGAACCGCTTCGTACCGCGCAACCTTGCCAAGCCGGATGCGCCGTTCCCGCACCGCCGCTTCCGAGATTTTAAAAAGTCCGGCAAGATAACGGTCCGAGAATCCCCATTCCTTGGCCTTGATGAGGTCCCGATCCGCGAACTTGTCCCAGGTCGCCTTCAACATCGCTTCCTCGAACATCACCAGCTCCCGCATTTCCGTGATGAACCACTTCCCGATGTGGGTCATGGCGTGAAGCTCTTCGACGCTCAGGCCCTTGCGGAGGGCTTCGTACATCAGAAAGATCCGTTCGCTGGAAGGCCGGGCCAGTCTTTCGCGAAGCTGGTCGTCTGAAAGCTGCCTGAAGTCCTTCACATCACCGAGCCCGTACCGGCCGATCTCGAGGGAACGGATGGCCTTCTGAAAAGCCTCTTTAAAATTCTTCCCGATCGACATTACTTCGCCGACCGCCTTCATCTGGGTCCCGAGAACATCCTGCGCCCTGGGGAATTTCTCGAACGCCCACCGCGCGAATTTAACGACAACGTGCTTTCCGCCAGGCGTGTATTTTTCGAGCGATCCGTCGCGCCAGTAAGGAATCTCATCCATCGTCAGACCGGCCGCGAGACGCGTCGACACCATTGCGATCGGGAATCCCGTAGCCTTCGACGCCAGCGCCGAGGAACGCGACGTTCTCGGGTTAATCTCGATTACAACCACGCGCCCATCCTTTTTATTGTGGGCGAACTGAACATTCGTTCCGCCGACCACACCGATCGCGTCCACAATCTTGTAGGAATATTCCTGCAGTTTCTTCTGGATTTCGGGGGCGACCGTCAGCATCGGCGCCACGCAGAAGCTGTCGCCCGTGTGGACACCCATCGCGTCCACATTCTCGATAAAGCAGACCGTGATCTTCTGATCTTTCGCGTCGCGGACCACTTCCAGTTCAAGCTCTTCCCATCCGATCACAGCCTCCTCGATCAGAACCTGACGGGCAAGACTGATTGTCAGCCCACGAAGAGCGATCACACGCAAATCCTCGACGTTATAGGCGATCCCGCCGCCGGTACCGCCCATCGTATAGGCCGGACGGACCACGACCGGATAGCCGAGCTGCTGCGCGATCGATTCACATTCCTCGACGGAATTCGCCGTCGCGGACCGCGGCACGGGAATCCCGATCTGCGCCATGGTCGCCTTGAAGACCTCACGATCCTCCCCGCGCTCGATCGCGTCCGCTTTAACACCGATGATCTTGACACCGTATTTTTCGAGAACACCGCTTTTGTGGAGCGCCGAGGAAAGATTCAGGCCCGTCTGCCCTCCGAGATTGGGCAACAGCGCATCGGGGCGCTCTTTCGCGATGATCTTTTCGAGGCTTTCGACGGTCAACGGTTCGATGTAGGTATGGTCCGCCATTTCGGGATCGGTCATGATGGTCGCAGGGTTCGAGTTCACGAGCACAACCTCATACCCTTCCTTGCGCAAGGCTTTGCAGGCCTGCGTTCCGGAATAATCGAATTCACACGCCTGACCGATGATGATCGGCCCGGACCCGATAATCAGGATTTTCTTGATGTCATTACGTTTTGGCATGATCTTCCGCTAAGCTCCGAGAGATAAGGGCCCGGAGCTGTTCCCGGCTCCAGTATCTGCTTCCTGAGCTTAAGCATTCCTTTCTGTAAGTTTGTAAAACCGTGAGAAGAGATAGTCATTATCGTGCGGACCGGAGGCATTCTCCGGATGATATTGCACGCGAAACGGGGGGCATTTCCTGCGAGCAAGACCCCCGAGCGATTTGTCGTTCAGATTGGTATGGGTCAGCTCGGCCTCATCCTTCGGAAGCAAATCGATATCCGTAACAAAGCCGTGGTTCCGGAATGCGATCCCGATCCTGCGGCTCTTCAGATCCATGACGGAATGATTATTCCCGTGATGACCAAATTTGATCCTGGAGGTCTTTCCGCCAAGCGCCTGGCCGAGCATCCGGTGTCCGGGACAGATTCCGAAGATCGGGACCTTGCCGATCAATTTCTTTACAGCCTGAACAAGACACCTCACAACCGCGGAATCGCCGGGAATGTCCGAGAGGGAAACCCCGTCCGGGTTCGCGACCGGGATCTTATCCGCCGCGTTGATTCCGTGGTTACCGATATGCGGGCAGGTTATAAGTGCCAGAATCGTTTTTTTCATGATCGCTTCCGATGATCAAAGGGAGTACTGGAATCCCTTGACAAACGTATGGAGGACTTTTCCCTTGAGTTTCTTTCCGAAAAAGCATGAGTTCACGGATTTTGAATAAACGTTTTTCTGCTCGAAGACCCATTCAAGGTCCAGGTCCGCGAGGATAAAGTTCGCGTGCTCCCCCGCTTTGAGCCGGCCGAAATTTGTTTTTTTCAGGATCTCGCTCGGCGCGATGCTCATCTTGCGTAGCACGTCCTCGATCTTCCATTTCCGGCCGTGATAGAGTTCCGTCAGCACAACCCCGAACGCTGATTCGAGGCCGATCGTTCCGAACGGCGCCACTTCGATATCCATGTCCTTTTCCTCAAACGCGTGCGGCGCGTGATCGGTCGCGATCGCGTCGATCGTCCCGTCCTCAAGACCGCGGATCACGGCCTGCCGGTCCTTTTCGGTCCTGAGCGGGGGGTTCATTTTGTAAAAGGTGTCGTACTTGACGAATTCCTCGTCAGTCAGCGCGAGATGGTGCGGCGTTGCCTCGGCCGTCACGGGAAGTCCTTCGTCCTTCGCGCGCCGGATCATCGCCACTCCCCCGCAGGTGGATACGTGCTGGACGTGGAGATGACATTTGATAAGCCGGGTCAGTTCGATGTCGCGGGCGATCGCGATGTCCTCGGATGCGTTCGGGCGGCCGCGGAGCCCCAGTTTTGTTGAGACAATGCCTTCGTTCATCACACCGTTCAGCGAAATCGTCGGGTCCTCGGCATGCGTCATGACCGGGAGACCGTAGGTCGCGGCATATTCGTACGCCCTGCGCGCCACGCCGGAATCCACGACCCAGTTGCCGTCATCGGTGACGGCCACGGCGCCTGATACTTTCATCTCCGCCATCTCCGCGACCTTTTTGCCCTCGCGCCCCTGGGTCAACGCGCCCGACGGCAGGAGATTGAAGTTGAGGATATTGGCACGTTCCATCTGATATTTCACGACTTGCGCGTTATCGCAGGCGGGCTTCGTGTTCGGCATCGTCACGCAGGCGACAAAACCGCCCGCGATCGCGGCCTGCACGCCGCTTTCGATCGTTTCCTTGTGTTCGTAGCCGGGTTCGCGGAAATGCACGTGCAGGTCGATCAGCCCCGGCATCAGGCAAAGTCCTTTCGCGTCCATCGTCTCGGCATCTTCGACCTGGAGAGCCTTCCCCCATTTCACGATCTTGCGGCTCTGGACATGGAGGTCCATCACTTCGTCGACCTTGTTCACGGGATCCACGATACGCGCGTTCCTGATCAGCAGATTCTTGACCGATTGTCCGTTCAACTTATTCATTTTTCAAAGCTCCGCTCAGAAGGTAAAGCACCGCCATACGGACCGCGATCCCGTTAGTGACCTGTTTGAGGATGCAGGATTGGGTGCTGTCGGCAAGCGCGCTTTCGATCTCGACACCGCGGTTCACGGGCCCGGGGTGCATCAGGATCGCGTCGGGCTTTGCGAGCTTGAAGAGTTCCGTATTCAGACCGAAGGTGCTCGCATACTCGCGAATGCTGGGGAAAAGCGTCTCATTCTGCCGTTCCATCTGGATCCTGAGGAGCGTTACCGCGTCAGCGCCGTCGATCGCTTTCCTGACGTCGTGGATCACCTTGACGCCGAGCTCCTCAATCCCCCACGGGATCAGGGTTTTCGGACCGCAGAGGACCACTTCGGCACCAAGTTTGGTCAGTCCCCAGACATTGGACCGCGCGACGCGCGAGTGGAGAATATCACCGACAAAAACAACCTTGAGCCCCTTGATCTTCCCCTTGAGCTCCCGGAGCGTGAAGATATCGAGCAGCCCCTGGGTGGGATGTTCGTTGATGCCGTCGCCCGCGTTGACGATCCCGCATTTGGTATAGTTAGAGACCCGGTGCGGAGCTCCCGACGAGCTGTGTCTCATAACGATCAGGTCGACCTTGAGCGCCTCAATGTTCGCGATCGTATCCCAAAGGGACTCTCCCTTCGTCATGCTGGAGCCGCCACTAGCCATGCCGATCGCATCCGCGCTCAACCTCTTTTCGGCAAGCTCAAACGACACTCTCGTTCGGGTACTCGGTTCAAGGAAAAGATTCACCACGGTTTTGCCTCTGAGGGCCGGCGATTTTTTGACGGCGCGCTGAGAAACCTCGCTGAAGGATTTCGCCGTATCGAGAATCAGCCCGATCTCGGCCGCCGACAGGTCTTTGAGCCCGAGAAGATCCTTGCGGGTCCATTGAATCTTCGTTCCGTTGCTCATCATGCCCCGCTCCCTCCCGCGATGATCGCTTCATCTTTGCCGTCAACTTCCCGGATCCGGATGACCACGCGTTCCCTGACGGAGGTGGGAACGTTCTTGCCCACGAAGTCCGCGCGGATAGGCAATTCCCGGTGACCGCGATCCACGAGCACCGCAAGCTGGATCATCTTCGGGCGGCCATAATCGTTGAGCGCGTCGAGGGCCGCCCGGATCGTCCGGCCCGTATAGAGGACATCGTCCACGAGAATGATGATTTTCGCCTTGAGATCAAACGGGAGTTTGGTCTCGCGCACCTCGGGATTCGGACCGACCTCGCTCAGGTCGTCACGGTACATCGTGATATCGAGAGTCCCGAGGGGAGATTCCACACCGGCGATTTCGAGAAGTTTTTTCTGGAGCCGTTCGGCAAGGAAGACGCCACGGGTCCGGATGCCAACAAGAGCAAGGGGTTTGACATCTTTATGATGTTCGAGAATCTCGTGGGCCATGCGCGCAAGCGTGCGGTCGATGCCTGCGGCGTCAAGGACAAGCTTTTCAGGCGAGGTCACAAGTCCCCCCGCAGCAACCCGTCCGCGGACAAAAAAAATCCCTGCCTTTGCCGGCAGGGGCGAACCTTACACTTATAACTGTCTGCATATACCACCTTTGTCGGCGTCTCTGCGCCGTCTTAAAAGGATTCGCGTTGCGATTGCTGGAGAAATCTACACGGCCTTGTGTGTTTTGTCAAGAAAACAAAAAAAGCGGACACGCGATCTTTCGGCGTGCCCGCTTTAAAATCAAGAAGATCTTCTCTATAAGCCGAGTTCTGTCCCCTCTTCGGGGTGATGACCATCTATCTAGGTTCTGCATTACTGCAGAACTCATTCGGCTGACCCGGTGAGCGTTCCCCTTGCGGGGATCAGCACGGGCAATGCCGGCTTGCGCCACTCACCCTATTTAGCCTTTCTTCACGTAGAGATTGCCGCGTTTCACCCTCTTTTGCTTTCACAAAAGAGACTCGTCTCTGTGGCTCTGATCCGCTTCCGCAGCCAGTTTCGTTAAATCCGAAAGATTTAACGGACAAACCGCAGAAGGGTGGGTGTTACCCACTACGATGCCCTGCGAAGCTCGGACTTTCCTCCCGCGACGTTTTACAGGTCGTGTCCTGCATCACGTTTCCGCGAGCGATCATCCAGGAAGATCTTCTCAAAGAACAAAACCCAAACCGCCTATTTTACCTCATCAAGCCTTTTTTGAGCAAAACCAGCCCATGATGATTGGGGATATTTTTCGATCACATCACGATAAACCTTTTCGGCCTCTCCGGCCATTCCCATGGCCGCATAACTTCTCCCAATATAATATTCCGCAATGACTGCCATGCTGCCACCCGGGTTCTGCTCAAGATAATCCCGATACCCCATGATGGCCTTTTCATACTTGCCGCGGCTGAAAGCCTTCTCCGCTTCCGCATAACTTCCGTAGCTTGATTTCTGAAAATGCGCGCAAGAGGAGACCAGCATCGAAAAAATCAAAAAAGACACCAACGTCTTCATTATGTCCATGGTCACAAACCTCTGGAGTTTCCTTACCATTTTCTCCCGGACGCAAGTTTACTTGGCAAGCCAAACAGGGTCAAGGGCATAAAAGTGAAACAGGCCTGAAAAACCGGCTGGATTCTTCGGGCAAACAGCACGGGGAGATTATTGATTTTCCCTAAAAATAGCGCGTTTAACCTTTCCCAAAAGTTGCTCGGTCTCAAACGGCTTGATCAAAAAATCATCCGCGCCGACTTCTTTCGTAAGCAACGCCAAATTACGCACACTGGCGGTAAAAAGAATCACCGGTGTTTTTTTGAGTTTTTCGTCCGATTTGATCTTTTTACACATCTCGGCGCCAGTGATGCCCGGGAGTCTCAAATCCAGAAAAACAAGATCAAACGTCTCTCTTTGGATCCAATCCCAGGCCTCATCGCTGTTAACAGCGGTGACAACCTCGTATCCCGCCTTCCGCAGGCGAAAAACCGCCACTTTCTGCACATCGACTTCATCGTCAACAAATAATATCCGTTTAGACACGACGACGACTCCTTTGCTCCTTGACGGGTAAAAGAAAAATAAAGCGCGATCCTTTACCTATTTCTGATTCCGCCCAGATTTTTCCACCGTGGGCTTCGACAATCTGCTTTGAGATCGCCAACCCCAAACCGGTCCCACCGGTTTTCCGGGAACCGGATATTTTCAACTGTTCGAATCTCCGAAACAGCCGCGGCATGTCATCCTGCCGGATCCCCGGCCCGGTATCCTCCACAAACACCCTGTAAGTGTTTTCCCCGTCCTTGTAATCAATCCCGATCGTGATCCCGCCCTGCTCCGTAAACTTTATGGCATTGTTCACAAGATTAGTTAAAACCTGGATCATCCGGTCCTTGTCGATGGTCACCGGCGGAAGTTTTTCTTCCCGTTGCGCGCTCAGGCTCAGCCCTTTACGGGCACAAACCGGCTCCATGGTATTCCTGACATCTTCAATCAGGAAGTTCATGTCATTTTCCTGCATATCAAATGACATCTTCCCGGATTCCAGTTTTTGAAGATCGAGCACATCATTGATCAACCGCGACAGCCGGTCCACGTTTCGCTTCGCCGTGCCGAGAAAGTCCTTCTGTTCCTCGTTGACATCACCCGCTGAGCCGTCAAGGACAATCCCGATGGATTCCTTGAGGGCCGTAAGCGGCGTTCTCAGCTCATGCGATACCGTCCCGATAAATTCATTCTTGAGCGACTCAACTTTCTTCAGTTCGGTGATGTCGCGAACGGTAGCCTGTAATACGATCCGACCCCGCAATTCCATCCGGGTCAAAAGAACCGTGGAAAAAAACTCAGTCCCCGTCAGGCGTTTGTGGACCCATTCAAAAAAATTCGACCCTTTTTCCATCGCTTCGGAAATCATCTCCGAAGCCTTTTGGAACGATTTCTTGCCGTCGGACTGTATCTCCGGAGAAAAATCCGATACAGTCATCGAAAGAACCTGAGATACGTCCTTGCACTCAAAAAGCTCTTTCGAGGCGAAATTCGCGTCGAGGTACTTTCCCTCAGGCGTGAGAATCATGATCGCGTCTTTGGAAGATTCAAACATTGTCTTGAACTTCCTTTCGCTTTCCGCCAATTCGTCTTCCGCTTTTTTACGTCTCGTGATATCCCGGCTAATTCCCAGAATACCGAACACCTTTCCATCCGGCCCCCAATAGGGAGACTTCAGGGTATCGAGAAGCGCTCTTCGCCCATCGGGATAAGTGATCCATTCTTCGTTATGCCGAAGCTCTCCCGTCTCCAGCATGATCTGGTCGTGTTTTTTAAACTCTTCCGCCACATCCTTGCTGAAAAAATCATAATCTGTTTTTCCGATAATCTTTTGCTTGGGCCGACCGATAAAGGCGGCAAAACTGGGGTTGCAACCCATATACACACCGTTTAGATCCTTGAAAAACACAAGATCAGGGATCGAGTCCAGGAGAGACGTGATCAAAGCCGATTGTCTTTTGATCTCCTCCTGAACTTTTCTCCGCTCGGTAACATCCTCTTTAACAGCCACAAAATGAGTGATCTTTTCGTTTTCATTTTTAACGGGCGAGATCAAGGCCGATTCCCAGAACAATCTTCCATCTTTTGTTTTGTTGTGAAAATCCCCTTGCCACTCCTTACCCGCCAGGATGGTTTCCCAGAGTTCTTTATAAAACTCCTGGGGTCGCTCCCCGGACTTCAACAGACGCGGGTTTTGGCCAATCGCTTCTTTCACCGAGTAACCGGTCACCTGCACGAACTTGGTATTAACGTATTCGATGTTCCCCTCTTTGTCCGTAATGACAATGGAAGCCGGACTCTGCTCTACCGCTTCGGAAAGTTGTCGTATTTTTTCGTTCGTAACGCGTCTTTCAGTGGTGTCAAGAAACGTTACGACAGCACCCGACACTTTCCCGTCGATCCTCTGGGGGAACGACCAGTACTCCACGGGAAAACTGGTGCCATCGAAACGCCACAAACATTCATTTTCAACATGAACCCCCTTACCTTCGCGCAACACCTGGCATATTTTACAGGCATCTGGAGGTATTGTTTCCCCATCCACACGCGAATGATGGATCATTTGGTGAATATTCTTGCCCACAAGCTGTTCTGCGCTTTCGTAGCCAAGCATCCTGAGACAAGCCGGATTGGCAAAAGTACAATTCCCCTCAAGATCAATCCCGTAAATCGCTTCCGCCGTCGAGTTGAGCAAGAGCAGGATCATGTCGGAACTTTTACGAGTTTCTTCCTCCGCCAGTTTGCGGTCGGTAACATCACTCGCACTTCCCTCAAGCCCCAGCACGACACCCTCTGAATCCTTTAAAGGCGTCACATTTGAAACATGCCATCGCCAGCCACCCCCGGCATTTTTAATGCGATACTCAACTCCAACCTGAGGTTGCCCTGTTTCCATGGCCTGACGAAAAAACAATTCGCACCTTTTAACATCTTCAGGGTGAACAAACGGCTGAAAAGACTGCCCCAAAACCTGATTCTCAGGGTGTCCGAGTAACATCGCCCAGGAGGGAGAGACAAAAGTAAAGACACCCTGTCTATCAAGCGTGTAAATAATGTCATGGCTGTTTTCAATGAGGAGACGATGCTTTTCTTCGCTTGCTTTTAAATTGCCGGTCAGCTTTCGCGCAATGCGGACCGCCTCGGTACGCGTGCGGGATAAAGAGAAAATCAGAAATGCAAGCAAAACCGAAATCAGTGTCCCGGCAACCAGGACGAACCGCACAATGGCACACTCTTCCGACATCATACCAACACCAGATTTTTCAAAACGCAGGGTCCAGGCACTCCCCCTGAAAACAATCGGCATTTCATGGGACAAAGTAGCGCCGGGCAAAAACGACGTTTCATTCAAAGGGCCATCTTCGAAGAGAAGCGATTCCGGCAAGGCCCTAGGGCCGTCAAAAAGTTGCAGTCGAAGAGACCATCTTTTTTCCCATAGACGTTTTCCCAGGATTCCCCGCATCAGGTCTTTCATCCGGTAAGGGCTATAAATCCATCCCACAAGCGCACTCCGGCGCTGATCCACGGTATCCAGAGGTGCCCCGTTGCGGTAAACCGGGACATACATCACGGTGCCCGGTTGTACATCCTCGTCGGTCTCCTGGATCAGGGTCACTCTTCTGGACAGGGCGGCCGCATCCCCGTCTCTGGCCCGCCTCATAGCCGCACGCCGGACGGGATCCGAAAACATATCGTAGCCAAAAGCAGCCAGGTTGCGACCGGAAAAAGGTTCGAGGTAAACAATGGGGGTATAAACATCCCGCTCGCCGGCAGGATGCACGGTATAGTCCGGGAAACCTTCGTCTCTCACCGTCTGAATGTGCCGGGACAATTCTTCACGGGGAATCCAAAGCGCGAATCCAATCGCCTGGGTTCCAGGAAGCTGCGTCTCAATATTCTGTTTCTCGATAAAAAGGTGCCACTCCCGACGAGACACCTGAGACGACGCATGAAATAACGCCGCAGCACTCCACAAAATCCGGGCATGGTCATCAAGCTTGTTGGCAATCTCGGTCTTGATTTCCGCGCACTGGGCGAGAAAATCTTTTCGCTGGGATGCTTGCACCATCGTTTTCAGGAGAAAAGCCGACGCAACGGATATCACCAGCCCGGCCACAAGCACGATCCAGATCAAACTGTGGCTCCCGCCACGCTCGGCTAAAACTTCAGCCGATAACCGGGCCTCGCCAACCTCAGTATTTTTGAATTGCGGACTAGAAATCGTCATATCCTTTCCCGGTCAGCTCCCGCGTCAAAAGCAATCGGTGTTTTGCGACTCTTACTCAAGCCAATCCGACAACACGATCGCTTCTTCCCCTCCGGCAACTCCAAACGGTACCCGCTGGGGCAATTTGTTCTTGTCCTGTATCACCGTTGACGCGTTGAGCGTCATGCTACCACCCGCCGCCACAGATCCCGCTACCACGGAGTTCCCACTCACCGTAATATTGCCATCGGCAAACACCACCCCGCTGATCGCGGCTCCATTCGAAATATCCACTTTGCCGGGCGAGAGAATCGCCACCCGTTCCATCACAATACCCGGGTTGCCCACCGTCACGGCATTGCTTCCGTAAAACATCACATCCGGAGAAACCCGGCTATTGGCACCGACCGAAACCGTGCTGTCGGAAATGACAGTAACACCGCTACCGATCGTCCCGTTCACCTCCAGGCTTCCCACGCTGACAATCGTACCCGTCCCGGAGGCGTTCGTAAGCCTTACCTTGCCGTTCACATAAAGGGTTTTCCCCGTCAAATCAATGGACGTATACGTGACATTTCCCTTGGGGTAGGTTTTCGCAACCGATATCTCGTCGTCATACCATTTCCTGGTAAGTGTCGGCATCGGCACCGGGGGAGTGGGTAATGGTTCCCGGACATAATTCCCACTACCGCTCGAGGCAAAAACTGTTCCCGAAACCGAGGAGCTATCCATCGTCCGGACCTCCCCCCCCACATACACATCGCCTTGAATTTCCGAATTGTTCCTCAAGGTAACATTGCAGTTTTTCACCCCGGCGAATACCGCATACTCGGTAAACTGTGATCCCCAACCGGCGGTGCGAATCGTCAATGTCTGGGCGATCGTCCGCGAAATTCCATCCACCGTTCCCATGGAGGTCACGACGCACACTCCCGACTCCGACGGAGTAGCAACGCTCACAGTATAGCTCCCCTCTCCCAGGCTGCCGCTAAGGCTCACGGGGCGGATACGATAATCCGGATCCTTTTTGAGTTGAGACGCGACCCGCTGAATACCGGCTTCGGCGAGCCAAAACGCCTTGGCACTGGCCATCCCGGTCGCCAGCGATCTCGACTTCAACGTTATCAAAAAAACAAACGCCGCCAAAATGACCGAAATACACAAGAGAAGGACCGCCGACAGTGCGAGCACAAACCCTTTTTGAGCCCGGCCTGTTTTCATAAAGATTCCTTTCATAAATTTCGCGGCCTTACCACACGAACCAGCCGCAAAGAATCACGACCCTGTTGAGCCGTGAGATCGATGGTAACAACCGGTGACTGGAACGACAAACTGGACACCGGCGGGGCAAGAATACCTTTTGCGACAAGGTCCCCGCTTCCATACTGAAAATTCCCGTTAATCCCTCCGGACAAAGTGGCTTTTCTCAATTGGCAGAGAGCGCCATCGAACCTGAGAGGATAAGCATCAGATTCAGAAAAAGGGGAAGACTCGGATTTCGAGAAAAGATAATAGACAAAGTAGGTCGATCCATCCTGGGTGAAACGGAGTTCACGGTTGTCTTGACTGACAACCTGTCTGGCATTACGAAGATCCGAAGACACCGTTCGCAGAGCCTTGTTCATGCTGACCGACAAACCGGCTCTCGCCCCCTGCATCGCCCAGCTTTTTGTCACCGCCTGGAACATAAAAAAGAGCATGGCAATGATCGCGGGAATCATAAGCGACACAAGCAACATTTCAACGAGCGTAAAACCCCTGCTCCGGTTTTTCATCACCATACCCTCCCGAAATCCCAAACTAACAATTCGCCGCAAGCGTCGTCAGGGTCAAACTCGACGCCGAGCCCTTGCCGGTCCAGGACACGGTCACATCGACGCGGGCCGGATCTTCAGGCTTGGTGGTTGTCACCTGGACGCTATATCCCGTGACCCCTTTATAAATCGTCTCGGAATCTTTCGTGAAATTTTGCAAATCCGCGTAACTTGTGTTTTTGAGTTGCTCCATGGTGGAATCGGCTATCTCCAAAGCCAGGCTCGCTTCTTCAACATTTTTTGCTCCCCCAAGCGCCATCGTGAAAGCCATCAACAAAATCGCCATTACCCCCGCCAGAATGGCAAGAGCAATGATGACCTCCGCAAGACTGAAACCCCGTTTCATGGCTGGTTGTCCTCCCGGACATTGGAAACATAAATGCAACTGGAACCGTTATGCTCCGTTAAAACCTCAGGGTCACCGACCGAAGCGCTTCCGTTTCCCTCGGGCCCGACGGAAAAAATCACGTAATTTTTCCCGCTGGGCGAGCGATGATACCCATAAGTTGTATCCGAAAAAGGATCGGTGGGGATAGTCTTCACGACCGACGGATTTGCCTTCGTAAGCTGACCGAGCGTCTCGGGATAACTTCGCTGATTGAATAAATAATAATTTTCGACCGCAACCTGCAGAGCGCTCAATCCCGCCTTGGACTTTGTGATTTTATTATTCAGGGAGATTCTGCTGAAATTGGGAATGGCAATCGACGCAACAATCGCAAGCACAACCATCACCACCATGATCTCGATTAACGTAAAACCTTTTCGCATACATTCCCCCATTCTACGGTTCAGGAAAGATCGGCTACATTTGCGCAAGATTGATCATCCGGAATAGCGGCGTCAGAATGGAAGCCATGACAAAGGCAACCGCGCCGCCCATCACGACAAGGAAAAAGGGTTCGATCATGACCGTTATTTTCTTGACCGTATTTTCCACGGCCTTCGCATAAAAAACACCCGCCCTCTCGAGCATCCCGCTCAGATTGCCTGTCTCCTCCCCGATCGCCACCATCTGGATCAGACTGGCCGGAATCCTTTTGTCGGCCCGCAACATGGCCGAGAGGGTATCTCCTCTTCTCATTCTTTCCGGAAATTCCGCCATGGAACTTTGCAAGATAACGTTCTGCATCACATCGCTCGCCAGTTCCAGGGCCTTGATAATCGGGACCCCGCTTTTCAAAAGTAACCCCATCGTGGTCAAGAACCTTGAGAAAGCAACATCCCGATTCAGGGGACCAAAAACAGGAACCGCAAGCTTCAGGGAGTCGACAAGATATCTGCCTGGCTCTGTCTTGAGGTAACGCCAGATTCCCCAGGCGGCCAAACCCGTAACGCCAAGGATCAAATACCAGTAGCGGATCATCGCGGTTCCAAACACGTATAACACCTGAGTGATCATCGGCAAGGCAATCCCGGCCGTCGAGAAGATTTCAACAAATTTAGGAACGATAAAAGCCACAAGGAACAAGATCACCGCCATACCCAAACAAAAAAGTATCATGGGATAAAAAAGGGCGCCTGCTGTTTTACGTTGAATTTCAAGATGCTCGTCGTACAAAACATTATAATTCCGGAGCACGGTCTCCAGCTCTCCGCTGGCTTCCCCGCTTTTGATCATGCTAATAAACAACGGGGGGAAAATGTCCTCGTGTTGCTCAAACGCATCAGAGATGCTTGTGCCTTTTCTGAGAAGAGCACTGATGTCATCGATCGCGTTTTTTAACTTTCGGTTCCGCGTTTGTTCCGAGATCATTTCAAGGCTTTTCAAAAAACCGATCCCGGCGCTCACCATATCGTAAAGTTGCGAATAAAAGATGAGCAATTCATCAGACCGCACTTTTCCAAAAAGAGGGTCAAACAACCTTGCGTGGGGCAGAACCAATTCTTGAATCGCGACGGGCCGGAGCCCTTTTTCATTGAGTTTTGTCCCGGCATCCTTTCTGTCAAAAGCCTCGATGGTTCCCTTGACCTTTTCCCCCTTGACAGTCACTGCCCGGTAAGTAAAAAGCATTCTAGTCCCCGTCTCCCCCTGGAGAGCCTCAGAAAGAACTCTTTCTCAAAAGCATTTTCAGTCTCGCCAAAAGTTTATCGTGATCGAACGGCTTTATCATGTAATCATCCGCTCCGGAATCTATTCCTTTCAACTCGCTTTCCTTGTCATGCCGCGCGGTCAGCATGATGATCGGGATAACAGCGGTCTCCAGGCTCGAACGGAGTTGCTTCGTCAGCTCAAATCCGTTCATCTTCGGCATCGTCACATCCGTAATGACAAGATCCGGCTTTTCCTGAAAGGCCAGAAGAAGTCCCTCGCTCCCGTCCCTCGCCTTAATCACGTCGCAGTTGGCCATCACAAGGCGTTTTTCCAACGCCCGAAGGATATCCTCTTCATCATCCACGATCAGGATCCGGGGTCGCTCACCACGCTTGACCGCCATACGGCTTACCTCGTCCTCTTCAAGGGCAATGACACGGACAAGTTCATCCAGGGTCGTGTGTCCTTCAAGCACCTTCTCGATCGCGCCGGTTGATAACGGTTTCAACCCTTCCCTCCTGGCCTCGGTAAGAATCTCATTGGCGGAAGCCTTGCGTTCGATCATGGCCTTGATCGCTTCCGAAATTTCCAAAACCTCCAGAATCGGTATCCGCCCGTAAAACCCCGAAAAACCACATTCTTCACAACCTTTTCCCCTGTAAAACCGGGGTGTAGCGGTTTTGTCCAGATAACTTCTGATTTTTTCAAGTTCGGACGAATCCGGCAGATATTCTTCCTTGCAGTGGGGACATATTTTCTTGATAAGCCTCTGGGCCACAACAACGGTCAACGAGGACGCAATTAAGTAAGGTTCCAGTCCGAGATCAAGAAGCCGGGTGATTGAGGCCACAGAGCTGTTCGTATGTAAAGTCGACAGTACGAGATGGCCCGTCAGCGACGCGCGGAAAGCAATGTCCGCGGTTTCCCGGTCCCTTATTTCTCCGACAAATATCACATTCGGATCCTGTCTCAAGAAACTTCGGAGTGCCGTTGAGAACAGAAAATCTTTCGCAGGATTAATCTGGGTCTGATTAATACCTTCGATCAGGTACTCAATGGGATCTTCTATGGTCACAATGTTTTTTGTCTCACATTTGATGTAATTCAGCGTCGCATAAAGCGTAGTCGTTTTCCCGGAACCCGTCGGGCCCGTCACCAGCACCATCCCCTGGGGTTTGGCAATGTGATTTTTGTACTTCTGCAGGCTCTTTGGATCAAACCCCACGTTGTCGAGATCGACCCTCATCGCCCTGGGATCCAGGACTCTGATTTCCACTTTTTCACCGTGGGCGGTCGGAATCGTTGCAATTCTCAAGTCAATCTTCCGGTCCTGAAAAAGCAGCTTGAGCCGTCCATCCTGAGGCTTCCGTTTTTCCACGACATCCATACCGGCGAGAATTTTAATCCGTGCGGCAAGCTCCACCTGCAATTTGGCGGGAACTTCCATGATGTTTCGCAAATCCCCATCAACCCGATATCGGACCTTCACCTGATTTTCTTCCGGCTCAATGTGGATATCGCTGGCCCGGGCCTTGAGCGCATCCCTCATAATCAGGTTGTACAAACGAACAATCGGAGACTCCTCGTCCTTCACGGAGGTTTGATCGATAGCAACTTCTCCGTTTTCTTCTTCCCGGATAATTTCAAACGGAGCTACAGCGGGGACATTTTTCAGAATGTCATAGATTGAATCATCCGTTTGATAGTATTTGTTGATAGCCTTGTTAATATCGCTCTTCGTGCAAAGGGTGGGTTTCACTTTGAGCTTCGCCCGGATCCTCACCTGCTCCATCGCCATGAGGTCCTGGGGGTTACTCATGGCCAGAACGAGGGCATCCTCTTCGCGTCTGACAGGGAATACCCCGTATCGTCTGGCGATATCGTGTGTCAGCAAGTGAAGGGCTTCAGGATCGATGACCTCCCGGCCCAGATCAGATAGCGGCATCTTGTAAACCCTGGAAGCCGTTTGAAGGAGGTCTTCTTCTTTCAGAAACCCCATGTCCACAAGGAGTTCATGGACAGGTTTCTTGGCTCCAATCTGCTTCGTTTTCGCGTCAGCAAGCTGCTCCGAACTAATCAATCGCTCTCTTATTAGCTCGTCAAACAGAGAAGACATAATCCATTCCCTTTTTTTGAATCTCCCAATAGAAATAGAGGGTATTGTGTTTTAAAAAGACTATACCGTCCAGTTAAATTTGAAACACGGGCGGATCCCCCCCCCAGAGGCACAGGGAGTTACCACTCTTGACACAATAGCCATGCCAATCCTGGAGAGTTTTTCGGCAAAAGAGGAAAATATATGAACCTGAAAAGAAAAGTGGGCCCAGGAGGACTCGAACCTCCAACCAAAGGATTATGAGTCCTCTGCTCTAACCGATTGAGCTATAGGCCCGTGAACCCGGTGCGAAGTCTTGAGTCGGAAGCCCGGAAAGAACGGCTTTACTCCGAACTTTATACTCCGGACCCCGGACAGAGCGTAGGATATCGGAGAAAAAACGGATTGGCAACAGAACAATCGGGAGATTGCCGGACAAACTCAGCGCAGTTTGAGAACGCCTTCGATTTTGCTCTGGAGGTTAACAAGATCGAACGGCTTTTCAATATAGCCGCTGATTCCCTCCATCTCGAAGAGGGACTGCATCGTCGCGCCGAAACCCGTCAGGATGATGACCGGCGTTTTGCGTATTTTGGTCTGAAGATCGATATTATCGTGACGGTAGGACCGCAGCTTCCGGAGATAGGTCAAGCCATCCTCACCACACGGAATGCGCACGTCCACAAGAACGATATCGGGTTTGTGAGTCTCGGTCTGCTTAAAACCTTCGGCGCCCTCGTTGGCGGTCACCACTTTATAACCCACCGCCTCAAAGCGGGCCTTGACGATCCGGCAGACATCATCCTCATCATCGATGATGAGGATACACTTCCGATTCTCAGACATACACTACCCCTAGCTGGTCCGGCACTTTATCGTCAGATGCGAGAAAACTGAATCCGAACGGAGGCTATTTTATTACTCGCTCAGCTTGATATCCAGAAAATTCTTGAGCTTTCGGGCGCGAGTCGGATGGCGAAGCTTCCGGAGGGCCTTGGCCTCGATCTGGCGAACACGTTCGCGGGTGACGTTGAAGATGTGGCCGACCTCTTCGAGCGTCCGGGGGTAACCATCCCCGATTCCAAACCGGAGCCGCAACACCTTCTCTTCCCGTTCGGTCAGGGTGAGCAACACATCATCCATCTGCTCTTTGAGCATACTGTAGGCGGTGGCGTTCGCAGGCGAAACCGCGGTTTTATCCTCGATGAAATCCCCGAACGTCGTGTCCCCTTCATCGCCGATCGGGGTCTGGAGGCTGATCGGCTCCTGCGCGATCTTGAGGATGCCCTTGACCTTCTCAACCGGCATCTTCATGACCTGGGCGACCTCTTCGGGGGTCGGCTCGCGGCCCGTTTCCTGGACGAGGTGCCGGGAGGCGCGGAAGAACTTGTTGGT
>Ga0255341_1001479_pt1 | contig 33098 bp, 33 predicted proteins | sample wastewater_treat_8_FD_192418 | JGI IMG/M metagenome (GOLD analysis project Ga0255341, IMG submission 192418) | Wastewater microbial communities from Lulu Island WWTP, Vancouver, Canada - plant12 | ecosystem: Engineered > WWTP > Wastewater > Unclassified | place: Canada: Vancouver, British... | reverse complement strand
CTCCGTGGCCTTCAAAGAGACTGCGAACGAGAGGATATTCCTGATGAAGGACCTGGCGGCAGTCGAGGAGGCGGTGGGCCTGGGCGCAAAAGTGTATGAAGGAGAGATCTCTTTCTGAGCTTTATGCTGAGCTCAGATCCTTCAGCTTCTGGAAGGCCTCAGAGATCCTAGCAGATTCCCTCTCGTCAATAGTCTGGACATGGTCGGTTATACTATAATCGAAAGCTTTATTACTAAGTGTGATAATATCTCCATGGCGTGTGGCAAACCAATTTGGTCTCCTTTATCTGCGCCTTAAAGAGCATCACGTCCACTGCCATTGAACCCGGCTGGTAAGAGCTTTCGAGAGCAAGCCGGGACCTCTTCTTATGTTCGTTCTGTGATTCTCCTCGGGCCTTCCCTCCTCGGGGTAACCTTCATAACCACCCTTTTCCCATATCCAAGCGGCCCGGAGCTCCATGCTACCCCCCTTAAAATTGCTTGGTTCTCTTCCGGGCCATCGATTCTAGGGCACGACAGAAAATAATTATTTCATGATTATGAAATAGCGGCCGGCCACTTCTTATGTAACAAGAAAGACCGAGTCCGTTACATAAGAAGGCAGAGAGATATCTATTCAATTTCGTGTCTTCTTCCTTCCTTTGTATCTAACCTAAACTCCGCCTTGTGCAATAACCATTTTTCTCGCTGAATCCTTCTGCCCGCGGATTGACCGAAGGTTATTTATACTATTATGGTTATTACTCTTAGCTATGACATATCTGGTCAAGCAGAAGATCCGCGGGCGGACATATGCTTACGAAGCCGAAAATTATTGGGATCCAGAGAAGAAACAATCCCGGCAGAAACGGCGATATCTTGGCGTTTGGGATGAAGCAACAGGCCAGATCATCCCGAAAACAGCAGAACGAGATGTCAAGACAACGAAATCATTGGGCCCGGCATATCTTCTGGATTCGGTAAGTAGTGAGATCCAGCTCAGAAAGAAGCTTTCAGAATCGTTTGGCGAAGATGGCGATATAATTTTGGCCATGGCAATGAGCAAGCTGCTTCATCAAACCTCTCTTAAGAATTTAAACACCGTTCTTGATGACTCGTTTCTGCCAGAGATGTATTCACTGAAAGAATCCTTCAGTTCCCAATGGCTGTCTAATTTTCTGGAGCGATTGGCCACAAAAGAAAAGTCCATGAATTCGTTCTATAATTCTTTGATCGCCGGCGAGGATGAGACGCTGATATTCGATATTACATCGCTCTCATCGGCTTCCCGAAATATCGATTGGCTGGAGTGGGGATACAATCGCGATGGTCTTGACCTGCCCCAAGTTAACCTCGGCCTGGTTCTCTCATTGCATCGGCATCTGCCCCTCTATTTCAAACTGTTTCCAGGCAGCATCAGCGATGTTGTGACTCTGAAAAACCTTGTAGCTGAGGTCAAAGCGCTTGGAATATCGAAGAGTCTATTCATCTTGGATCGCGGATTCTACAGTGAGAATAATATAAAAGAAATGAACGACGCGAATATCGATTTCATCATTCCTCTTCCTTTTAGCGTCAATGTCGGCAAGGGCTTGATCAGTGAGACGAATAGGGAAATTGAGAGCCCAGCTAATGCTAAAAGATTTGGTGGCGACATCTTCTATGTCCTGGAAAGTGAGATTCAAATTGGTTCTGTCGATGCCTATGGATATGTCCTGTTTAACAAGAAGCGGGAAGGATTAGAGACAAATTCGTTCTACAATCGATTAATCGATATCGAATGCGCCATTGACGGAAAAGAGTTCCGAAACCCTATCGACCAATTCAAGCGGACAGCAGGAAATTTTGAAAGATATTTTGAGTACACTCTGGAAGGCAAGAAGATTCATCTTAGCAGACGAGTGAATGCAATATCGCAGGCTGTAAATCGATTTGGAAAGACAATTCTACTTTCTTCATCAAGACGAAACTGGGATGAGGTTCTTTCTCTCTATCGAGAGAGAGACGAGGCCGAGAAGAAGTTCGATGATCTGAAGAATGAACTTGAGGTTATGCCTCTGAGAGTGCAGAAGGTCGAAACATTGCAGGGCTTGCTGTTCATCTTCTTCATATCGCTGATACTGAGAGCGATTTTGCTCCGGAGGGCCAGGGAGGCGAAGCTGCTCGATAAGAGTTCTATCGAGGAGATTCTGATGGAATTGTCAAAGTTGCGAGCAGTTAAAGTCGGTGGAAAGTGGAGGCTTACAGAAGTCTCTAAAAAACAGAGGATGATTTTGGAAAAGATGGAAATTAGCGTGCCTGTTGAGGCAAATATGGTTATTAAAAAGGGCGGAGTTTAGGATCTAAATCGTTTATTCCCCACATGTAAAAATGGTCGCTTGATATTGATTTCTGGCCAAAGTACTTATTCTCATCCGGCCTATTTGCTCATCATGGCAGGAGTCTTTGAGCAACTAATCAGGCCACAGAATAAGGCAGTGCACCGCGATCTGAAGGCTATGGAGCTGGAAGCGGCCAAAGAGATCCTGGCAGAAGTATTCAGGGTCAGGCTATCCGAGGTTGATGAGATGATCCGGTGCCGCTTCGAAGCTGAGGATATGGGCTCTATGGGCTCTGAGGATGGCCTATGGCCTCAAGAGTTCTGCCTGGAAGCATGAGCTGGATCCAAGCTTACCATATCTATTCTGTTTCAGGAGTTGGTATCCTCATTACAGGGCTTAATAGATATTTGGCAAAGATTCATTTCTTCAGCCCTTCCTTTACCTTCTGGAAAAGCTCGGGATATTTTTTCTCCAGGCCCTCCTCTAGGATCGCCCTGGCTTCTTCTGAGATAGAGAACTCTGGAGTTGTCTTCTTCAGGTACCACATTACAGCAGAGATCTTAGGGCTCCAGATCGCTATAGATTGCCTATTGCTGTTCGCTCCTTCCACAGCTTCGCCTAAAGCCTTTAGGTTTAAGCCTTTAGCCTTAGAGTTTAGTCCTTTGTCCTTTAAGTCTAAACCTTTATCCTTTAGGTCTAAGGATTTAGGCTCATTACTTTTAGGCTTAAGGTCTAAGGTCCTATCCTTAGAGTTTAAGGTTTTATCATTTAGGCTTAAGCCTTCATCCTTAGAGTCTAAGCCTTCAGGTTTAGATGTCTTGGATTTCACATTGGCCATTAGGTGCTTAAGCTCTTCTCCAGCTCCAGGACTCATAATGCTATCACCTCTTTTGCTAAACTTGAGTAAGCCAAAGCTCCAGGAGAGTCTGGAGCATGTATTGAGATAGGAACCCCATAGCTAGGAGCCTCAGCTAACCTGATATTGTTGGGAATCACAGTTTTGAATACATCCTCTCCTAGGGAATCCCTAACCTGAGCTACTATTTCTTTGGCCATCTTTGTCCTAGGATCGAATAAGGTAAGCAGATATTTCTTCTGGATATCATAGCCTAAATCGTTCTTAATCAGCTCCAGTAGATCAAGAATCATGGAGAGGCCCATTAGAGCAAAGAATTGAGTTTGAATAGGGATCAGCACCATATCAGAGGCTACCAGAGCATTGAGGGTTAAGAATCCCAGAGTGGGAGGTGTATCTATCAGTACATAATCATAGCCTTCTAAGCCTCTTAGCTTAGGCCTAAGTACTGACTCCCTGGCAGTGAGCTTGGAAGCCAGCTCCAGCTCTGCTTTGCCCAAGAAGTTGTTAGTGGGAGCTATATCCAGGCCTGAGACCATTGTATTCTTAATTAAGGCCTTAATGTCTAAGCCCCTCATCAATACATCATACATGGTCTTATCCAGCTCATTTAGGCCCAAATGCCTTGTAGAAGAGCCCTGAGGATCTAGATCAACTAAAAGAGTCTTCTTCCGATTAAGAGCCAGATAAGCAGCTAGGTTAACTGTAGTGGTAGTTTTGCCACAGCCTCCTTTTTGGTTAGCAATGGCTATTATCTGCATGACCTAAAAGATTAAGGTCTAAGGCTTTAACATTTTTGCTAAGGGATAAATGCTAAAGGGTTTGACCTTTAGGTTTAAGCATTTCGGATAAAGCCTTTAGGTCTAAGGCTTTAGGATAGACCTGTTTATCTGCTCTCTGATTCCACTATCTTAATCTCCTCCTCCGTCAGCCCGTAAAGCTTGTAGACCAAGGCATCTATTTGATAGTCAATAGCCTCTATTTGGCGCTGGAGTTTTGTCTTGTCACAGGGGATATGTACGTTTTTAAATTGTTTGTTAAGAAAAAGCATTTGCTCTACGAGGGCGATCATTTGCGATTGACTGATTGCATCAATTATTTTAGGAAACGGCAGAGCCTTTATATCTTTGATAGTTACCTGGGGGAAATCGTCTTTAGTTGCTTGTGTCACCTGGTTTATGTATAGATATGAAATCAAGCGACTGTTTAGTATCCCTAAAATAACTAAAATAGAATAATTATCTTTAGCTAAAACACTATAGAGGTTCTTATTAGTGATAACTATGTCCGATATGAATGTTGCCATCAGTCTCTGACGACGGTTTACTAATCGTCGTAATAGAAGTCTTGGTCTATCAAACCAAATAAATTCTTTGGGGCATTCCTTCATCCTATCGCCGAATTCAACCCAATTATCGGCAACAAAATTAAGTTCATATCGATAAACATCCCCCTCGAAATATCTATAACTGTTGGAAGAAGTGCCTGCCTTAGTAAGTAGGTTTTTATCAAATAAAACACCACGTTTGATGTTCATAACATCGTTAAATATACAGGAATGCCGTTGACGAAGTTGTTCAATTAATCGCATGGCTTCAGGTTCAAGTATAAATTTTTTGTTTTCCGTTTGTCTCCAAGTGTCTTGGTTAATCAATTTATAATCTTGATCAGTAAGAGAAATACTAGTTAGCTTTTCTTTCTTTTTATATATAAATGTTAATATTTTATGATCTCTTAATCCATTTAATTTTGATGCTATGAAAATGGTTGTGTCTATATATACATCTGGGAAAATATCAAATGGTAATAACACAATAGTGTCTATTTGATATGACAGCAAGTAGGTTCTAACGCATTCGTAATCCGGACCACCTAGCCAAGCTGATGGGACAATAAATGAGAATTTACCATTCTCTCTTAATAGCTTTAATCCTGCTTCCATAAAGCAAGTATAAACATCTTTAAATCCTCGAAATACATGAAAATTTTTCCGAAAATATGTTGCTTCGGTTTCACCAAAAAATGCGCCATATGGTGGATTTCCTATAATTACATCGAATCCACCCCTCTGAAAAACCTCTGGGAACTCCTTCTCCCAATCAAAGGGATTGATCCGTTCTATCTCCTCTTGCGTCAAGCTTGGATTATCTTCCAGTATGTCCCACCCGATCAACGAATTTCCGCACTTGATGTTATTGCTCAGGTCAGGCAGCGCCCTCTCTTGGAAAAGTTTAAGCTGCTTGGAGATTGTCTCTTCATTCTCTCCTTCTAAGACCTTCAGCAAAAGGGAGAGCTTTGTAACCTCTACAGCTTGACGATCAATATCAACGCCGTAGATATTGTTAAGCAGTATCCTCTTGCGCTCTGCTGTGGTCAGCCTCCATTCACCGCCTCGGCCCTGGTAGACAGGCAGTTCGGGCTCTTTCTTCCGGCCCTTCTTGCCCATCTCAACACCAGGGAGCAGCCGCCTTATCTCTGGAGAAGAAGGTTTTAGGCCACTCTGTAGTAACGGCACAAGATTTTGGACATACCAGTCTCTATGCCAATCCAGAATGTACTGGTAGGCCACAATGAGGAAGGACCCTGAGCCACAGGCAGGATCTAAAACGGTGATTAGCACTACTTGAAGCGGAGTCTTGCCTTTCAGAATTTTGCCTAGCGTGTTTCCTACAATGTTTTCCGCAATGTAGACTGGCGTGTATTTGACCCCGCCCGCCTTCTTTACTTCGGGCTTGTCCTCTATAACGGCGCGGTGGCCTTCGGTGAGCCGTATCACTTTGCCTAAAAACTGCTCGTAAACCTGGCCCAGGATCTCAGCAGGAAGAACTGAGAACTCATAAGGGCTATCTGGATAGTAAAGCCTCTTGATTATATCTTTCAAAGGCTTATCATCGATGTTAAGGGTAAGGGTAAGTGTATCAGGGCTCTCCCTGCCAGGCTCCTTTTCAAAATGGAATATACCAGAGTTATAACGCTCATCTGCCCGGCGGAAAAACTCACAGAGCCGGGGATAGACTCGCTCACCATTGAGAAGATCCTCTAGCTTCATCAGCCGCTCAATACCCCTGTCTTCGCATATTCGTAAGAAAACTATGCGATTGACTATGGATTGAACAGCATAATTGAGGTCCTTAGTGCTCAGACCAAGGTTTCGTAAGGCGATATTACGGGCAAGGATCTCTCTCCAGCCAGCAATCTCTTCTAGGAAGGCAGTGTCTACCTCAGCCGTACCTCTTTTGCCTTTCTTATCCTCTGCATATTTGTCGAAAGATCCCTTTAGGATGGCGTTCTTAGAGAATATCCCGGCAATCTCATCCCATCTAGTCAAATAGTCCTTATAAGTCAGATAAAGTATCCTACCTTTGGATGGCTTATCTGATTTATCTGGTTTGGAGTTGCGATCATAGACTGAGAATTCCTCAAAGTCGGTGAGGATGGATAGAGGCAGCTTTGCCGTCCAGGCGTAGCGACGGAGCTGGAAAGCAGGATGGATATCGTCTTTAATATCTACAGAGGGTTTTTTGGTTTCTAAAAAGAATTTGCGCTTGCCCCCAATGCGAAAAGAGTAATCTGGGGCTCTGGTGGTCCCGCCTACTTTAATGGCATCCTCATGGATGACATCTTTGTAGGCTTCGGCAAAGCCGTGCTCGTTATCTATGTCCCATCCTAGAGCTTTAAAAAATGGATCAACAAATTCTCTTCTGACTTGGGTTTCGTTGTAGTTACTGGATTTATATGAAGCTAAGTTATTCTCAAACCGTTCCACCAGGTCTACTATCTCTTTAGGTGCCGCCAAATCCTCTCCCTCGGGTATCTCAATCATTTCTCACACGAAAAAACTTTCGGGTCATGATCATAGAGAAGAGTGGACCTATATCCTTAAAATCGATTACAGAAATTGTAAAAATGGGGTTAATTCTCAGATATCCCTAGGGTCTCAGCCTTCAGCTTTCGGGCCTTCTGAAGCGCCGCTTCGCTGTCCATCTTCTTGCAGCTACCAAGATGCACGTTCCGGACCTTCCCGCCTTCTCTCCATGAGGCCATCCAGTACAGATAGGTCTTACTGCCTTTCTTGGTGGTCTTTGCCTTCTCCATCTGCCAGAGGGTGAGATCTTCCAGCCTGGCAGCTCCCTTCAGGGTCTCGGCTTCAGCCATCAAGCTGTCTGCCTGGCCTTCCAGGGTGCGGGCCTTCTTCCTGGCCTCCGGCAGGGTCCTGGATGCCCTCATGGCGGCCTTAGCATCTCTGGCCAACTCTAGGGCTTCTGCCTTCAGGGCCTTCCTCTTCTCTCCAGCGGATGTCTTGTGCATACATAATAGTTCTATGACATTTTACTTAAAGCTTTTGGTAATGTCATAGAACTACTTTCGAAGGGGGAAGGTGGGGCAGAGTGCAAGACACTTCCCCCCCTATGCCATCCAGGCCCGCCGGATGGATCGCGGTATCTATAGCATGGTGGTCGTTCGGGCCACAAGTAGCTATTAAACATCCCCATCATCTGACGGTATCCCAGTGGTACCCTCCGCTAGTATTGGTCAATCTGATATTCTCGAAAGGATCCGATTTATAGCCAGAATATATCGTCATCGCAAGAGCAACTGTACCATTGTCTTCTTGACGGCATTTTATCTCATATTTGTTATGCCATGGGGCCATTGAAATGGGGTCGGAAAGAAAGAGTTCTTCTTGATCCACCGGCATGACGGCTAATTTCAAATTTCCAACTCCGTCTGGTGAAGTAATTCTTATTATCGTATTATAAATTGATGTCTCCTGGCCATTCAAAGCCACTATAGTACCAGAATAAAGATCTGACAGATCTTTTATCGTGTAATTCTTTTGATTAACATCAAAGTCTGCTCTCCATCCCTCAAATGAAACCGACTCCGAGATATGTCCTGAGGGATTGTCAAGAGCTAGATAGCGTTTGTTCCTGTTTTCGTGGTCTAGATAGGCAGCTTCCGTTCTTTCTGACCTAGCATGTATTTTGCCGCTACCGAATATGGGTTCAATGTGATAGGCTTCGTCATATGCATTCATGTCCATCAAAGCATCCCGCAGACCGCTCCATGCTGCCATACTAAGGGGATCAAGATCGATTGCTTTATCAAATGCCTTTACGGCTTCTTCATATTGGCCTTGCGAAGCAAAACGCTCTCCCACATGGATCCAGATCTTTGCCGGTCTGGGCTCTATTTTGAGAGACTCATTATAGGCCTTTTCTGCTTCATCCGGCTTTCCTTGTCCTGCAAAAGCTGTGCCCAATTCGAGCCATGTAATAGCATTTTTTGGATCTATTTCAATGGATCTATTGAATGCCTCAATAGCCTCATCGTACATTCCGTCAATATGAGATTGGTTGATTGAACTGGGGAGGTCATCTGCCGAGTATTGGTCGAACAACTTATCCCGCCAATGAGAGGCATTATCGCGAAGAACAATACCTTTGTTGCACCAAGCAGCTGCATTTTGTGGATCTAATTCTATACTCTTATCGAAAGCCTGGATGGCTTCATTTCGTGTCATGGGATCCGAAGTAAATGCGTAGAGGGACTCACCTAGGTAGTTCCATCCCGTAGCATTTTTAGGATCTATCTCGAGAAACCTCCGGAAAGCCTCTATTGCATCATATTCCTCGTATTGCGAAAGGAGAGCCTTGCCTTTGACAAACCAATCTTCAGTAAGGTTAGGATATGGTTTTATGGTCTCATTATGATCCTTGATGGCTTCTTCGTATTTGCTCTGATTATCGAGGTAATTACTATTGTTGTGCCAATCTTCTGTCATCTGTTGGCACTGTGCTGATCCCACTAAGGCCAGTATCGCCAGCGCCAAGATTGTCAAGATTTTCTTTTTCATTTAAATCCAGCCTTTTAGTTTTTTGATGATACACCCAACGAAAAATCTTTTGGCTCTCTTCAGATGCCCAGCTGTGGAATGCACGCCAGGTAAGCCTCTTTCAGCTCCTTCAGGTCGATGTAGTCATAGATATCGATAGCTTCCCGCCCCTAAGCTCCTGGATGAATTCGCGAGGCATTCCAGCTCTTCTTCTTGATCTCCTCTTCTCCGGGCTTCAGGGATAGCTGGCTGATGAGTTGTGCGAGGTGGCCGCATCTTATGGCTTTATTCCTCCTTATTTCCCAGCTCTTTTGCCTTGGCAAAGGCGGAATCTGACTCTTCTGTTCGATTGAGTGCCTTCAGGGCTTTACCTTTGGAATGCCAAATAAGTGCCTCTTTCGGATCAATCTCAAGAGCCTTGTTGAAGTTGCATAGGGCGTCTTCGTATTTTTTCAGGCCATAAAAGGCAGCGCCCTTGTTATACCAGGTTACCGGATCTTTTGGATCTAGCTCAATAGCTTTTTCATATGCCTTGGCAGCTTCGTCATGCTTGCCAAGGTCAATCAGTGCATTTCCTTTGCAATTCCAGGAGCTTGGATCTTTGGGATCTATCGATATTGCTTTATCAAAAGCCTGGATAGCTTCCTCTTTCTTGCCTAGGCCAGATAAAGCCCATCCCTTATTATTCCATGCAATAGTGAACTTGGGTCTTATTGTGATGGCCAGATCATAGGCTTGAATGGCTTCATCATGCTTTCCCGAATTGTCCAGAGCTATTCCCTTGCCATTCCAAGCATCAGCGGATTTAGGATTTATATCGATGGCCTTATTAAAAGCGATTATGGCTTCATCAAACCGATCCAATCTATTTAGAGCATAGCCCTTTTCATTCCATGCTTCAGCAGATTTGGGATATAGCTCTTTGACTTTATCAAAGCAGGAGATGGCCTCATCAGGCTTCATCAGCTCTAATAAGGCGGCTCCTTTATTCACCCATGCCAATTTGTTCTTGGGATCTTTTCCTATGGCATTATTATAGCATGAAATGGCTTCATCAAATTTTCCTTGATCATATAGATCATCCCCTTTCTTGAGCCATTTACTTGCTTCGCGAGATTTCGGGATTCTTATTCTTGGTTCATCGGAATCCTTGAAATTGACAACTCTCTGCGCTTTCTCTGAAGGGGCAACTGAGAATCCAAGCTCCTCTACATTAATGTGGCTTATTCTATCCGTTATCTTGAGAGCAGACTCAAATCTAGTATCATAGCCTCTGCTTATTACAAGCCCTTTGACGGGAACACTCTTGGCAATCCTTTCTTGCACCCATCCCATATAATTCGAGATCTGTCCGAACGTATTTTGGCCAGCTCTGACGTTTTTTAACTCTATCACTACATATCGTTTTTGTGTTCGGTCATAACAGAGTAGATCAATTCGCCCGCCATTACCTTTGCAGATAAATTGCCTTCCGGTTTGATTTGAGATCGGGTCATCATATAATTCAAGATTATATCCAAACCTTTTTAGAATACCCAAATTAGCTACCAATGCATCTTCCAGCTCGTTTTCCAATCCTATGCTTTCCGCTATAGGCTGTCGTTGAGTCTTCTCGATGAATTCTTTATATCCGGGATTATTTAAAGCAAGCAAATTATTAAGCGTGTTCCAATATTCTAGCGATATTTTAAAATTGCTTCTTTGAAAACTGCAGCGGAGAGGCCCCCACTCATCAAAATATGCATTCTGTCGCAGGTCCTTTACATGAAGGGAATGCTCGAACTTATAGAGAACTTCATAATCACAGCCATAATCCCATCCCTGATCATTATCATCTGCAATGGAATATGCATCGCTCTCTGCTTGGATCAAATAGCGGATGTCCTTTTTGGGTGAAGTCCTCCACAAGAGAACAAAGTCACCCCTTTTGGTTGCTTTATTACAGGTCCACCAGCCATCCGAGTCTGCCCCCAATGTAGGATCAAGATCTTCTCTATCACAGCCATCCTCATCCAGATAGTAATCAGGGCGAGTCACCCAAAGCCAGTATTGGCGCTCGTTAGGTTCTGAAATGTCTAACACCCTCAGATTTCTTAATTCTTACTCATTCTTCCTGCAACATTCTCCAGGATTCCCGCAATATCCGCCGGGTCCTTGGATACCGCCCATCGCCAGGTTCCAAAACCACCCTGCTCATTGACCGCTTTGACCCATTCATCAAGATAGCTCCGCTTGGTCTTATCTTGCAGAGTATCTCTTCCCTTCACCTCAAGAATTAGATTGATGCCATTGCTCAACCGAATTATAAAATCAGGCCAATATTTCTTTATTATTCCCTGATAGAAGTAGGCAATCTCAAAGCCGAGATGATCATTTTTTGCCCAAGCCTCAACATGAGGATTGCCATCAAGCGCAAAGGACTCTGCCATTTCCCATGTGCTATCATATACACAGAAATTTATATGGGATTTCTTTGTGTATTCGCAGGGCTTACCCGTGTACCACGTCCGCATATCCCTTGTAGAGCGTATGGGCCGATCGCTATCGAAGATAGGAACAAGGGATTCTGCATTCTCATCGCTTATAGCATTCCTAACATGCTGGACAATCTTGTTCATATTCAGGGTTATGTAAATCCGTCTCATTCCCTCATCTTGATCCAGCAGCGAGGGAGTAATCCGCAGCTTGTTTGAAGCTATGAAGTCCTCGACCAGCTTAATCAATTGAGCCAGAAGATATTCCTTGCTGCCTTTCCAACTCGGCCTCATCTGATCAAAGATCTCACTTGCGGCTATGAAGATGATCTTCTGCATTCGAAGTCTTAATCCCAAGCTGGCCAGATCTATTTGAGATATATCCGTCGTATCCGGCTTGCCTTCCAAGATCTTGGCCAATTCAGCCTTAGTCAAAGTATCCCGGATCTTTATCTCAAGAGGATTGACCTTGTTCAAGTCCAGGCTAAGCTTGGTTCGATAGATGTGATCTATGCGAAGGACATTTGGCCAGCTAAGTTCATACTGGTCTTTCTTTGAATCGGGCTCTATCTTAGTCTTTGGAGATGGAGGACTAGGGCCGGGGCCATTAACCGACTCATGAGGAAGAAAAGTAAAAGGTACCCCAAAGATATTCACGTATTCGGGCTCGTATAAGCCATTCTCCGCGATGTCATAGGATGTCCTTCTCAATCCCCTTCCAACCACCTGCTCGCATAGAAGCTGGCTGGAAAAAGCTCTCAGACCCATGATATGTGTGACCGTCTTTACATCCCATCCTTCGGAGAGCATCCCCACAGATATGATATTTTGGAACATCTCGCCGGGTTTGCCGGTTTTGCCGATGGTATCAACTATTTGTCGAAGGTATTCGGCAGAATCCTTTTTGGATAGCTTTTTTGTGTTCTCATGATCGCCATCGTTCTCCTCTTCTACATCTGCTATGTACAGACCGGCCTCTTCCTGAGATTCTGCCTCTCCCAAAACCTTTGAATCTATGTGGAGCGTGCGATCAGGAGCATAAAGCTCATCGATATGAATCCCTTTGTGGTCAAAGGCATACTTGATCCTGGCCGCGGTCTCAGTTCTATTGGCCACGCTGATCATTACTGGCGGGGTGGGAAATCCTTCTGATTTCCATCTCTCGGCTGTCTCCAGCCAATCTTTTCCAAGAAGGTAATATGCATTTAAAACCAAATCGGGAAGCGGCTCTTGCGGCTCAGCTTTTCGGTTCAGATCATCTCTAACATGTTCATAGATATGATAGAGCTTGGAGGTATAGCTCTTGGAGTCTGGGACGCCATCATCCCGAATGACCACTCTAGGAGTCTTTACCAGGCCTGATTCTATGGCATCATTAAGCCCAAAATCGCTTACTATCCAGGGGAAAAGGGCTTCTTCAGAGCTTTTCTTGCCCGATGGGACAAAAGGCGTGGCTGTAAAGTCATAGCAGGCCAGGATGCCTCTGGCTTTATGAATCCTGTCCAGGCCGCCTACCCATTTGGTGGCCTCTTCGATATCCTCTTTCTTTAGACCTTTGAACTTGGACTCGGCAGGAACCCGCCAGGCATGATGGGCCTCATCATTAATGACAAGGAGGTTCTTGGCTGTGGCCAGCTCTCCCAAGACCTCGCGGGCATAAGCTTCATCGCTCTTTGCGCCTCTCTTGTCCACACTCTTCTTTTTTGCCAGTCGTTCTTCGGTCTCCCAGTTCAAAGCCTGCCAGTTGCGGATGACTACTTTGGCCTGGCGGAGTTTATCGAGAAGTCCGGAGGGAACTATGTCGAACTGCTCATAGTAGTTATCAGGCTGAGATGGGATCAAGACTTGAAGGCGGCTTTTCACCGTGAGGCCAGGGGCGACGATAAAGAAGTGTTTTGAGAATCTGGTATCTTGGGGATAGGTAGCCTTGTTTAAGGCCTGCCAAGCAATGAGCATGGCCATGACTATGGTCTTGCCTGAGCCTGTAGCCATCTTGGAGCAGAATCGGGTGAAAGGACCGCCGTCAGATGGAACTTCGATCCCTACACGGTCTGCTGCTGGGGCTTCAGTGAGCCATATAAGGGTCTCAATGGCCTCAAGCTGGCAGAAGAAGAGTCTCAGCTCTCTCTGGCCAGGATCATGCCAGTGTTCCAGAAGGCGCTTGGTAATCCCGGAGACGCCGGGATAGCCTGCCTCGCGCCAGGCTTTAACCCTCTTTCTTATCTGGTTAACCTGGGGCAGTTCCTTGAAGATACCTGGATCATCGAAAGATCGGGAAGCCTCAGAGGCAATGGTATAGCCAGCTTTTCTTCGGCCATCTTTCAACTCGAAAGAACGGGTCTCACGATCGTAATGCCAGTGCTGTTTTGGCTCCTCATAAGGCGAGGTGATGATCAGCCTATCCGGCTTGGTCCTTCTCATCATCTCACATCCATGAGCTTGAGGGATTCGATGCCGCGATCATCCACAATCTTAACCGCAATCCTCTCATGAAGACCGGGCTCGAAGGGCAGGGAGACCCTGCCATGATAGGCTTGGATCAGATCCTCGTCTATCTCTGCCTTGAGGTTTCGGGCCAGCTTGGACCAGCCGTCTTTTGGTCCGGACATGGGGAAGAAGATCTGCCGCGGGAAGAGGCTTCTGCCATCATAATCGGTGTCGAGCATCCACATGGCTATTCTTTCAGCGCCGCCGGAGTCTACTGTGCCGGTTCTCGGATTGTAGTAATCGAATCCCAGCACTTCTACCCTGTATTTGCCTTTATCATCGCCCTCTTTGATCTTCTCAAGGAGGATGTCCGGCTGGCCGATAAGCCAGAAGCTATCATTGCTGGCTCGCTTTTTCTTCAGGTCCTCGGTGAGAAGGTCTTCGCTCATCTTGGCCTTAAGGAGGGTTATGCCGGGCCAGTTGGTCTCATCTATGTCCTTGGCCGCCTCGGGATCGAATTCAAAGGCGGCAAAAATGATCACCTTGGGCTTGGGGACCAGGCTGAGGGACTCTTCTATGGCCAGGGCAACCTGGCGCTGTTCTAAGGGTGCGTGCTCCGGGCCAAAGGAAATGACTGCCTTTTGAGGAGTGTCTTCTCTGGTCTCGGCCTCGGCATGGAGCCAATGCGTACCCTGCAGGGGCTCCACTCTGGAAAACTGGATCTTCTCGCCGCTTCTGGCCCGGATGCCTGTCTTCAGAATTTCGTCTCTCCATTCTGCCTGCCTCAGGGTCTCGCCGGAGCGGGATATGGATGCATCCACTGGTTGATCTGACTCGATCTCCATGAGGGGCTTGACCACGGGAGCCGGTACGGCTTCAACTGTAAAGGGTCCGGTCACTCTGGCCTTGGAATTATCGATGAAAGGCTGGTCGTAGAGGGTTTCCTGATCAGCATATTTCTTGATGGCTGCATCAACCTCCTTGCGAGACATTCCCTCCTCTATCTCGGGATTGTTGGCGATGGACTTCAGGGTGATGTGGGGAACGGTCTTGTACCTAAAGCCGCTGCTCACTCCTTCCTCGGGATGGGCCAGCTCATAGTAATCAAAGATGGCAGTCATAAGACGCTGCTTGGCCAGGGTTATGGCTATTCGGGAGGTGTCGCAGGTAATCCAGCGACGGCCCCATTGCTCGGCCACATAGGCTGTTGTGCCGGAGCCGCAGGTGGGATCAAGGACCAGATCGCCAGGGTCGGTGGTCATAAGGAGGCAACGTTGAATGACCTTAGGATTCGTCTGAACCGCAAATAATTTGCCTTCTCTGGTTCCTGCAATCGATGTGTCACCCCACATGTTTGAGATCTCGATAACCGGATAATCATTAAGATATCGGACATACGCAAGGCTGCCTTCCCGTCCAAATAAACGATTTGCCCATTTCAAACGTTCCATCCCATCAGGCCAATTTGCAGTCCAATGTCTTCCAATTCTTGGATAGTATGTTTTGGCTTCAAACTCAAAGGGTTGTGGCTGTGGCGGAGGATCTTGGCTAGTTACATTATCAAGGCGAAAAATACGAGCAGTATTAACCAAAATATCAATATTATCTCGATCTTCATAAGTCATAATCCTACGTGTACCATCATCAAGTTCTAAGTACCGATAGTCATCGCTCTTTAGCGTGAGAGCAGATTTTTCTAAATACAATTGATTATACTTTAATTGTTTAATATTTTTTGCATAAAAAATGATATAGTCACCTAAACGGCTAAGATTTGAAGTCTCAAACCCACCTGTTGTAGCATAGGAAATCAAACTAACAAAATTCTCTTTTCCAAATATTTCATCTATAACACAACGCACGATATGCACATTCTCATCGCTAATTTGCACGAAGATGCTTCCGCTCTCATTAAGTAGCTCTCTTGCTAGCAGCAGCCTATCTCTGAGATATGCCAAGTATGAGTGAATCCCTAGCTCCCAAGTATCCCTGAACGCCTTAATCATTTCAGGTTCTTGAGTCAGATCCTCATCCTTTCCGTCCTTCACATCCCTCTTGTTCACAAAGGGCTGAAAATTGCTGCCGTAGCGTATGCCGTAGGGCGGATCGATATAGATCATCTGCACCCGTCCGGCCATGCCCTCTTTCTCCAGAAGTGAGTTCATCACCAGCAGGGAGTCCCCGGCGATGAGGCGATTGGACCAGTTATGCCTGTGCTTGTAAAAGTCGATGGCGCTTCTTATGGGCGGATTCTCATCCGACAGCTCGAAGAGGGAGATCTGCTTGGAGCTTTGGCTGCGCCGCTGGACGGCCTTGATGATGGTCTTGGGATCAATCCTCTCATGGACATGGAGGGATACGATAGGGACCTCAAAGGAGGTATGCTCTGCCTTCCCGGCCCATATTAGATAAGGATCAAGGTGTGGATCTAAGTTGGGATCGTAGTGATATGTTTTCACGCCGCCGTCCTTGTCGGTCTCGGGGGTGACCAGGCCCACGGGCGGGTTATTGCAGCGTTTCTTGTCCTTGTGGTCGTACTGCTCGATCTGCTTGGAATCCGGCTTTCTTGAGCGTGGCAATTTGGATCATCTCGATTAGCGGGGGGATGATCAAGATAGGAGACAATTGCTTTTAATTGTTGCCATCAGTTCTTTGAAGGGCAGTCTAAAGGAACAGTCCGGCCCAGAGAAGTAGTCTCTAGGCATTAATGGCCTCTGATCCGTCGCTTTATTCAATTGAAGGGTCTTCCTCTATGATGATATTCACACCCTCTGCCTGAGCCTTCATCTTCTTCTTGTATTCCTTCAGCTCCTTCTTTTGCTCATCAACAGCACGCTCATACCAATATGCCATGAACTTGTGAGCATCTTCATTAGCTAGCTCTTCCATACGGTTTTTTACAGACCATTCGCAGAACGAATCCGGCCTGAGTGCCATATAGATCTGAAGCTCTTTCTCTGCTCTCTGATCCCAAACCGCCTTCTCCGGCGAGGTAGGCCCGAAGCTGCCTTTCGCTTCTCCATACAGGCCAACTGTCTTCAGGATATGAACTGCGGAGGTGATTGCCATTTTCTCATCCGAGCTGTGCAGACCATTGGAGAGAACATCCACCGCCTCATGGACCAGTGACTTGAGCCGAAGCTTCGCATCCTTCCATAGCTCCTCTCTTCGGGCGTTCAATTCCGCGATAAAAAATGCATTTTTGTACCATTTTGATATGGTATTCCGGCCCACACCGATGGTTTCAGATACTTCTCTATCGGTTTTTCCGAAGATTAGAAGGTCTATTGCGTTGAGCTGCTCCGGTGTCAATTTTGGCGGAGCGGACCGGCTCTGCATTGCGTTGAAGGTCTTGGTTATCTCTTCTTGGGTGATTGACATTTCTGGAGCACTCCTAGCGATTTCATCATTTGATCTTTTGTCTTTCTGATCTTCTCGGCTTCCTTGAGATTGCCCTGCGATCTGAGCTTTTTCTCCCAGGCTTCGCAGTCTCGGATTCGCCTTCCTATCAATTCTATAAAATGCTCAGTAGACAGGTCTTCTCTCTTGTCAAAGCATGCCCTGGACTTGTCTATCATGAGAGCCCGGCCTCCGCCATTGCCTTCTTTAGCCTGCTCCTGGCCAGATCCTCAACCTCATCCTCGATGCCAAATAGATCGACTTTAAAGGGATCTCTGCCCTTGCCCTGCGCCTGCAACTCGCACCGGGCTTCATATCGCAGCCTATTCATGATCACGTCCTCTGGTGTCATTGGACCGCTTCCGGGCAGATCGGTTTCTCCTAGGAGACGGGTTCCCTGTAAGACGTACTTGGCAGCGGCCAGGGACGCTTTGGGATCGCCGCTATCAAGTTGCACCTCCACTGCATCGAGAGCACGATTTGCCAGGGATTTTAGCCGCTCTCGGGCATCCCACCACAGCTCAGACCTCTGTCGATTCAGCTCCGCTATGAATTGAGGATCATGATTTCGCCATTCACAGATGGTCTGCCGACTCACACCCACCGCTTCTGCTGCTGCTCTATCACTCTTGCCTTGGAGCAAGTGCTCGATGGCGTTCATCTGCTCCAGAGATAGCTGTCGGGTTTTGTCAGGTTTTGCCGCCTCGGACATCGTACCACCTTTTATCCTTAATATCGTCTATTTTATCCTTTTTACGTTCAAAGAATATAAATATTTGTACAATAAGGACAAATATTTTGCTTCTGAGCCCAAAGAGTGGAGGTTGTCCGCCCCAGGTACCCAAAATTTCAACCGGTTGATGCATTGATGCAAAATAATGCAATCACCTTTGGGAAATCCTACTGTAATGGCCTGTAAGGGTGAAAAAGCATATGTAGGCATGGTTCCTGGTATAGTAGCAGGCTATAATTCAGTCCTAAAATTCAATTGTAATTTGTTTTGTAATTCTGTAATTATCGACTGGGCTCACAGGCAACCTCTTCGACAAGCTCCTGCAGCTCCGGGCTAAACTCGACCTCAAGTTCTCCCTCATCGTTTTCGTGCTCATAGAGCCACATCATGAAATCGACCCAGGTGGATATCACCCTCGGCTTTGCTTTTGCTTCCAGGGCCTCAAGCCGCTTAGCGAGATCACGCCTCACGTTTACGCCCTCCGAGAATGCTCAGCAAATTCCCGAAGGCCTTCCTCCAGAACTGGGTCTAATTCAACCTCTTCCTCAATTCCTCGCCTCCATTTGGCGCGCCAGAGAACGAAATCCGCAAGTGTAACGAGTATCCGAGGCCTGCCCTCTCTTCCAGGACTGTCAGTCTTCGGTCAATGCCACCCAGCTTCATACCTGGCCTCCATAGCTTCCATGAAAGCGATATCTTCGAGAGAAGGCTCATCCTTTTCAGTAATCTTAATCAGCTGACCTAATTCTTCATCGGAGCACTTAGACAGAAATTCGTCGAGCCTGCGCTTCTCCGCATCCTCCGGGGTGGGAAGTCTGCTCTCCAGGGCGGCAACGCGCCTTTCTAGGCCATCCAGTTTCATTCGATCAGCCCTCTGCATAATTCCCTGACCATATCCGACAGTCCACAGGCAGGCAATTCTGCCCGACTCCAGAGCCTTGCTTCTTCCTGGAGATCTTTCGGCAAGGCTTCCTTGCCCAACGCACGCTTGGCCTTCAAGACAGTCCTCATGAACTCTAAGCCGCTTCCCTTGATCCAGACTTCTTGCCCATTGTCATCTATGGATCTGACCTGCCCAGAATAGAATCTGGATTCGAGGTGAGCCAGCTTTTTCTCAATCGCGTCAAGCTTTGACATACTCCCCCCATACCCTTGGTGCATTGAGCTCCAGCAGGCACATCACAATATCTTTGCCAGGACGCTCAACCGGCAGTTCAACGCCTTCCGCTATCATCTGATCATAAAGGACTTTGGAGAGGCTGCCCTCCACATCTGGCGGCCAGGGCTCAATGTATTCAGGCTCGGGCTCAAGCCGTTGCAATCGCCGGAGGTAAGGAGAATATCGGCTCATTCCTTCTCCTTCGCCTTCTCCAGGGCCTCAAGCCGCCTCTCGATGTCAGCCAGCTTATCCAGCTCCCATGCCTTCATCCAGCAGCCCATGAGCTGCGATATCCGGCCTGAGTACTGCAGCTCCTCGCCCTGCTGGAAAGCCTTGGAGACTATTCTCTGGCAAACTCTGCGAACGTCTTTTGGCTCACGAAGGGTTACGCCTCGTGTCTGTTTGGGGCTATTATTCTCGGACATTTATGAACCTCTGAATATCGAAATAGGTTTCAATCCCCCCGGCCACCGGGAAAGTCGCAAAAAACATAGGGTCATGCCGAAGCCTCAACATCAGCAAGCGTCTTTTGTGGGTTCGGCTTTGCAGTCTCCTCTGGTGTAGGGCCTTGCCCTGATTGGCAAGCCTGACAAATATAGCCATCTTGATAGTGGATACCTAAATCATAGCTGAAATCTCGGCCACACATGAGGCAATGCCGCTTCTTCATGCCGGCCTTGAACTTTGCAAGTCCGGAATCGTCCTTTGAAGGTGTCGGCCTATCTATCCTGGACATCGTCGGATTCGGTCTCGCCACCTTTCCAGGATCGCCACACATCTCGCCACCCGCAAAAACAGTATCATTCGGGCTCGAAGTGGCGAGGGTGGCGGAGGTGGCGATCTTTTTCCCTACTCTTCCTAAACCGTTTGTGCCATAGTCTTTACTCTTTCTTTCTTTTTTCTCCTCTATATCTAGCTCAACAGAGGAAACATGATTTATGTTGCCACCTGGAAGATTAGGGATTTTTCTCGCCACCCTCGCCACCTCGTCACCGATTAACGGTTTTAGGGTGGCGACCCCGTTTTCAGGATCGCCACCTCCCTCAACGTCGCCACCCGGTCGCAAAGAAATGGATATGCTCCTTGAGCCCTTTGCACCCTTGTTTCTCGAAACCTCAACACCCATCTTCCGCAAAGCAGGAGTTGCTCTGCGCAGTCTACCGCTCAGAGCTCCAGCATTCTTGGGCCAGCCATTAGGTATGCGATCCGGTCGTATTCCCATGCGGGCATTAAGACGATCGAGCAGCTCTGTAGCCGTGCCATCAAACCCTTTACCGACCTGGGCCAGCTCAAGGGCCAGATCGTAGACTGCACTGGCGATTGTATCGGATTCGAAAAGAGCAGTTACAGCCTCTTCAGCCTGGCCTGAATATGCCTTCAGGAACTCCCCTTCCTTCCAGGGAAGGGATGGCTCGCATGCTATCACCCACTGACAGAAATCGGCCATCCTGGGCAGATTTGGCGTCTTGACCTCATCTACTCGCTTCAGCCCGGTCGCTGTTGCATCCAGAATGAGCCCCAATATCTGGCCCCGGATCTTCTCATAGTCGGCCATAACATCTCTTTCCAGCTTCCGGTCCTTCTCCTCGATCTTGGCCAGCTCAACCGTTATCGTCCTGTCCAGCAGATCGCCCCTGCTGGTGAGTGTGTCTATGCCGTTCATTATGCAAGGACGACGTGCGGCCAGAAATGCTTCCTCATCGTCGGTATACAAAGACCGGCTGGCAAGGGCTGTGCCAGTTGACAGGCCGCAGAAGGCATCTGATAGATGTGCCGGCATGCCGCTCAGGTTATCAAAACTCGGGATGCGTTCGTTACTGGCAGCGATCATCAGATCCTTCTCATCCTTCGGCGGCCTTCGGAGCATGGTAGCGCTCGGATCGATCAGACCTTTGCACATCTCCTGTGCCTTGGTTTTGCCCGATCCCTGCTCACCAGTGAGATTCAGATGAGCATAAGGTCCATGGGGCCAGAAGCCCTGCATCAACCAGCCCACAATGAGTATCCAGGTGCGATCGTCAGATGCGTTTAGCAGCCTGCGCAGATCCTGCCAATCGCCACCCTTGATAGGCATAGGTAAAGGCAGAAGGGATTTTGGTCGTTTGAACCTGACAGGCGCATCACTGACGATCCTCCAGCCTTCTTTGCTGATCTCGACATAATTCCAATCGGGATTGCCCAGGTCAACGTAGGTCCTGTCCTCATGCAGGGCTAGCCTGACGAATACCTCGTGTTCAGGACCTTCGAAGAGCGCTATACCCTCCAGCACAGCAAGAGCATCCTGGGTGGCCTGGGATCCTGGGGATTTTTTTTCTGCATCGTACATAATGGAGCTCAGCCACAGTCTGACGTTCTTGTTTTTCAGAGGATAGCTCTCTCTATGACCGTTGCGTGGAAATGTGATATAGGACTCTTCGGTCGGAGTGTGCCAGAGCTCCGTGCCAGAGTCGATAGCCATCTGGACCATTTTGGTAGCTATCGAGTCCTGTTTGCCAGGCGCGGGGATGGCATCAAAATCAATACCTCCACCCGCAAGCTGCTTCCGATAAGTCTTCTTGAGCACATTATAGGCATGCCTGACCTCATCGTCCGTCAGCCTGCTGCCTGCTCTTATCTTCGCCGCCAGATGCTTGCCGAACTCAGAATGGTACTTGTTGAAGCCCACGCCATCCTTTTCTCGGGCGCCATCGCATTGCCCATCGAGGTACAGGATGGCATCCTCCAATGTGGCTTTCCTGCCTCTGAACTCATATCCGCCAGGCCACTTACAGCCTCTGCAGCCTTCATCTGGCACACAATAGCCAAGCCCGCCCAGGCCGACTTGGGGATAGCCGCTACAGGTCTTCTGCAATGTGTCGCAGTTAGGGCAGATCATCTGGCCGAACCAGCAATCGAATATCCTGGGCTCAACTCCCGTCCGGCTGGCCGGCTCGGCCCAAATCGCCTTTGCATCTTCTTCAGACCATCCGGCCTGATAGAGGTATGAAGCTAAGACCGCCAGCGCCCTGTGGGACCCTTTGCCTTTTTCCACCTTCTGCAGAATGTTCTTCATGCAAGGAGGCCAGGATTCAGCTGGCAGAGGGGCCTTCAGCCGGAAGAGCTCGCCATTGTTCTCCCCCCGGACCGCTCTCTGTCTTAAATCTGCGTCAATAACCTCAGCATATGGTGTCAGGAGATTCTTCAGGAGATCTTTTTCCAAGAGATCATGCTCCTGATACCAGCTGGCTCCCTCGCAGAGGACCTCTAAGGAAAGAGGCAGCGTGGCTTTCTCTAAATCTATGACGATATTGGCAGGATCAATTGGCACCACCGCCAGAGCATGTTTCTTGTGGATCGAGAATATGACCTTGAACTTCCTTTTCTGGTTAGTCAGCTTGTCGACTTTGACCTTGCCCGCATGTTCAGGATGGAGATTGAAAAAGTTCGCTTCGACGTCCACAAGCCACATCTTGAAGGCACCTGTAAAGCTCCTGAAGCCGGAGTCTCGTTCAGCTGGATCCCAGCCAGCTGGGGCCTGACAGAGGCTGTGGTGCAAGAGGACGTAAACGCCGCCACCGGAGAAGAGGCAATGGACGCTATTCTTGATGCCAGCATCGTTCAGCCGGGATACGATGTAACGGGCCATGTCTTCCACAGCCTTCTTCACAGCCGGCTCGGTGACATCGTGGTTGTTGCTGTCAATGTCTGCTCCGAGGGTGTAGGCCGAGCACTCCCTGAATGTGCCAATGGGCTCTTGGGGAGCGCCTTTATGGTCGTCCCAGGGTCGCGACTGGTCCTTTACCTCAGGCAACAGGACATCCAGTGTGGCATACAGAGTTCTGTACCTGGAGACGGTATCATCATAATCCTCTGAAGCTCTCAGCCGGACCTCGCTATTGCCGTTGCCGATGTACCAGCCATTATCCCCATTGAGAGCCCGCCAGCCTAATGCATCGAGCTGGCAGAAATTCAGAATGGCCTTCCTGACCTCTGGCCTTTGGTAGTGCTCTATGGTTAGATCAGTTGCAGTAGAGGCCATCTTCAGCTCCACTCAGAGAGGATAGAATGGACATTGCGCCGCCAAACGGTTAAAGGCGGAATCGAGCAGCTATCACACAGGTCTCCTCGCCCGATGCATATCGAAATTGCTGAGCATTCCGGAGGATCAAGAAGAGATCTTTGTGGAACAGCGCCGTACGTAGGTATAAATATAGCATAACTGCTAGTTATCGTGATAACCACCTGATTGAAGTCTTTGCGGATTGCCTTCGGGTGTTTTCTGGAGCGGGCCGCTGGTCACGGTCCGCTCAATAACCTCTAAGTCTTCTACAAAATTTCTAATAAGCTGGCTTGGGCTTATATTATTAATTTCGCAGAATTTATCTAACTTTTGGCGTTGCTTTCGATAAAGCCGGACATCTAGCCGGGATTCTTTGCGGATTGCCTTGAGTTTCATCAAATGCTCCTTGGCCGCCTGGTCAGGACGACCTTTCTACGAAGGCCACAACTCTTGGCCTCTTCGATGAGATACATTTAATATTTAATATAGTTGATGCTTAGTCGCACTCGCTCCAGGATTTGATGCATTTATTGCTTTGTGCATATCCTTGCGGCAAGTTCATCAACTACTACCAAGTTTCCAAAATAGCCACGTAATTGCATTATTAAGTTCACCTTATGAGACCCCCTGTTTTTTGTGAGAGGTTATCATCTATTATCCGGGGCCAAGTATTTAAAAGATTTCTGTGGAATGAAAGTATTTTGATCGAGACTACTTATTACCGCAGCAATTTGACACGAACTTAACAAGATTGACAAAAATTGACTCCGACGAGAGACTCCCGTATAAGGGAAAGCTGCGTTCTAAAACAGAAAGCTGCTCTACATAACTTCAGAAGGAAACCTCTCCTTCGTACACTTTTGCGCCCAGGCCCACCGCCTCCTCGACCGCTGCCAGATCTTTCATCAGGAATAGCCTCTCGTTCGCAGTCTCCTTGAAAGCCACGGAGTTCTTCAGGACCTGGGCATATTTCGCTGATTTGGGGAGCTGGACCACATAGCCCATCAGATCCTCAACTTTCGACATTATCTAATAGATTATCAAATATAAATTTATTATGAAAATAATAAATTTGTCTCTTCTGCCATTCTTGAGCACATACATTAACGTGAAGCCTAGATACAATTTTCGATGTTCCGATTGGAATAGCTAAGATGGCCTTAAGCAAATAAAGACCACTAATTCGGCTCGAATTCAGAATGCGCCATAGATAGCCCGAACTTATACACCAAACGGCTTTATTACTCTCTAATTCAATTAACCCTATAATCTCTGGTCGAGGTGCTAATGGTAAAGTTATTCCTGTATCAGCAATAGCTCCGCTCCCTAAAGTAAAGCTTGGACCGCTATTCAAGTTTTTAGATGATATCACTGAAGAAAGGCTAAATTCAGTCTCTAAATTCGGTGATAGTGTAATTATATATGGATTGTCCTTTTTGCTGTCCACTTCAATATTGAGTTCTACCTCAATCTTTGTTACTATCAGACCTTGTGAACGAACTGATAAGGGGTACTGAGACAAAAAATAATTGTGATTTCCTATAGGAGATGCCCACCGCTCTCTTAGCTTACATCCTGCATCACAGAAATTCGGTCTGGTAATGCAGCATACAGAAAGGTTTTTATCGGCTGAGCTAGATGGGTTCACCTGTAACGTTCCCCCTTGTTTCCTGACAGGAGCTTCGGGGCTTACGGGGCAGTCTTAGGTTTGCGACACCGGCAAGACTGCCCATATTCCATTCATAGTTTCATTTCTATTATATTATGAGCTTCATTTTTATCCCGTGTTCGTGTCTGGATGATCCTATTGGACAGCCTAAGGTTGCGACACCGGCAAGACCGCCTATATTCCGTTCATTATTTCGTTTCTATTATGCAAGTCATAAGCTTGACGTCATCAAGTGCGAGATATTCCTTCAAATTACCGTGCATATCCAGATCGATCTATTTGAGTATCTCCTTTTGACTCCTGCCGTCTCCCACTTCTCTTTATCAGCATTATCGTAGACTGGCCTCCTCGGGGCTTCACCCGAAACATGCGGTTGAACTTAGCCACACTGAAACTGGTCCGCCCATGGGACTTTATCTGAGAAGCACATTCATCGTCTCCTATTCCCCTTACCCTCTTGATCTCCGCCAGAGCAAGAAGAGTTCGTTTATTCTCTGTTCCATCAAAACCCACAAAGCCAGCATTGCACTTCAAGTCTTATTCCTGATAGGAAGTCTCGTAGTGACTATATTTCAACCTTTCCTGATTGTTTTCCAGATTGTAGGAAAACATGAGGCAGCTCTTCATCTTCGCCTGTCTTCACCTGAAATGAGGCCCTAATCCCAAGAGGATATCCTGAAACTCAAATAAACAAGAAAACCGTCTCCACGACTCGATTATTTCTAGTTCTGGACATAGTTTTTTCGCGGAAACCGGGGAAACAATAATATATGGTTGTTTGTATTAATTTTGCGAATAAAAATCTTCGTTGTCGGGGGTAAAATAAGACAAATACTATCGGCTAGACTCTCCGGTATTGATCGGCCAATCAGACCTGAGATCTTCGAGCTGATAGTCTCCGATGCCATAATACCCTTCCAGCTAAGAGACTAGACGATCCTGCAGACGGCTACATGGTAGAGCAGATGTCCATCGCCGTGCCTAACCACGTCGAATCATACCTGCCCTCTGCTGTCTATCCAGCAGAGGACGTGCACAGCCTGGTTGATAGGATCCTGGGCGCCATGCACGGCATCTGGCCGGATAAGTTGCGCTGCTGAAGTTCTAAAGATAAGCGAGCGGCGATCAGCTAATAGCAAGGGCAAACGTCAGGGGCATAAGGCGAGAAGCATAAAGCGATAATGTCTGAGGAGATACAGGGCCAGCTGATAGGCGATAGGGTTCACCTGGCCCCTGAGGCCCTGCCCGAGCTGTATGAACAGAGCTACTATGTCCAACCAGGCAGGCCTGACTTTCGCCTCTACCCAGTGCAGCCATCCTGGAAAAGGCCCAGTTGAGTTTTATGTTCTCGTTTTATCAAAGCGCAACCCATTACCCTTTGAAAAGGATCATGGAGCCTGTACAGCTGGCGGGCAGATGAGAAAGAAGCTCATGCTGGCCATTGTCGACAAGGAGAGCGATATCATCTTTTGTGAGGCGTGCGAGGCAGATGGCGCTACAGCTCGTGCACTGCACCAGCTTAGGCTTGGCCTTCAGAAACATCTCATAGTTCTCCAGACCGAGGAAGGACTCCCTAGCAGAATCCGCTTTGAGGTCATCGATGATCTGGATGCCCCGAAAAAAATCGTAGTAGCAAAGATCTGGAAAAATGCCTGCTGCAATAAACCTGGCTGTGTTACTTGCAGTCAACTAGAAAGCGGTCATGGACCATATTGCGACGCGCTTGCGCCTCTCTATCACGTCGAGGGTATTGGCCTGGCGTCTGGCATGCATGTGGCAGAAGGAAGAGGGGTGGTGGAACCCCTCAAGCCTCCACCGGGCCATTGTGACCGCCCGGCCATCCTGGAAGGCTAGCCCTTATATCGCCCTGCTCAGTCTCCGGCTTCGCGGTGGGTGGGAAGAATCGCTGGCTATGTTTGCACTTCTGTCCGGGGTGATAGTTCGCGGCGGGACAAGAGCATGATCGCAATGTGACCACATAATATGCATCTTTCTTTTTGCTCAGAACCAGAACCAAGCGTTTATCTTCCTTGCCGATCTCCACAAATTCAGGCAACGGGTCGATTGCTCTTCCCTTCCAGCTAAGAAGGGCTTTTACGGCATCGATGCTTTGCGTTTTTGGGCTTTCCATTTGGATTAATGTTCTTCCAGACATTACACGTCACCAATAGATTATAGCCATTTATCCTATTTAAGGATTATCCTTTTACTTGCTTAAAGGATAAAGTTTATAAAGGAAAAAAGGATTTAACCATAATATATGTCAAAGATTAACGTTGAAGTGCCGGACCCTGTAGTTCTTGCACTACGAAAACACGTAGTTGACAAATATGGCAGTATGCGCGGCATGGGCAAAGTCGTGGAAGAAGCACTAAGGGATTACCTCGCGAAAAGCAATGTTCGTGTAGAAGCATGAAAGGCGAGCTGATGCCCGCCCTTGTCAATGCCGTTGGTGACGTGCAATGACAGATAACAATAGGGGCCTCCATAATATAGCCCTTGCCAGGCATAGCTTTAATAATAATTTCCAATAATCAGGGTCAATAATAGTAATAAAAAAACTGGTCCGGCCAGGGTTGCAGCCCTGACTGGAGACTCCAGGATGTAGGAGAAACACCTTATGACAGAAGTAGCCTCAGCTAGCTTAAATACCTTTGGGCCTTCGCCCAAAGCCGATTTTGAACCGCCTTCAGAGCAAACCATCTCCTTGTCCTATGGGCAGCTCCAGGAACTCATCAAGGAAGCTGTAGAGCAGGCCATTGAGCCCCTACATGAGGAGATAGCCCAAGACCGCCAGGAGATTGAAGCCTTGCGCTCCACAGTGGCCTCCCTTGAGACCGCACTATATCAGGAGATCTGCAGGATCTGCCTGGATATTGCTTATGATAGGAAGCGTTTAGCGAAGCTGGAGCACCCCACAAAGGAGCCCGGCAAGACGGAGACTGCCAGAGCTGAGAAAATCGAGAAGTATCTGGCATCAAGACCGGATCACAAAGCGACTTTTGAGACATTGAAAGGGCATCTCGGGGTGGACAAGTTCGCATTAAATGATGCAATAAAGACTCTAATGGAAGCGTCTCCGGGTAGATTTGGCATAACTCGTACACCTGGCGACAAGAGGAAAAGAACCCTCATCATGCTTCCAAGATAGTTGGAATCCAACTACAACTATTTCCCCTATCCCCTGTAGAGCAGCAAAATAAAAGCAAAATCTGAGGTGAATTTCTCAGATTGATTGATATTGATTACTTTTGAGAAGAGAAGAAATAGAGCTAGATATATATAAATAGATAGAAAAGAACCATCTAGTTGTTGGTTTGATCAGATAGTTGTAGTTGGATTCCAACTATTTCTAGTGTCCTGGGCTTTCTCCTGCATTTCTCGTAAATGATACCAGGAAGGCAAAGAGGAATTTATTCAATTTCATGTCTTCATCCATCTTTTGTATCTTAATCGCTTATTCCCTTCATGAAAAAATGGTCGCTTGATATTGATTTCGGGCCAAAGTACTTATTCTCATCCGGCCTGTTTGCTCATCATGGCAGGAGTCTTGGAGCAGCTAATCAGGCCACAGAATAAGGTAGTGCACCACGATATGAAGGCTATGGAGCTGGAAGCCGCTAAAGAGATCCTGGCTGAGGTCTTCAGGATCAGGCTATCAGAGGTCGATGAGATGATCCGGTACCGGTTTGAAGCTGAGGACATGGGCTCCATGGCCTCAGAAGATGGCCTATGGCCTCAAGAGTTTTGCCTGGAAGGATGAGCGGGATTCAAGCTCACTATATCGCCTGAAGTCCTTATTCTGCCTTCCTTTGCCAGCTCCTCAAGGATAGGCTCCAGGTCTGCAAGCCTCATGCTCACGCGCCGTCTCAAGTCGCTTCGCTTCATCTTCCCGCCGCCGTTGGAGAGTATCCAGAGGATACGATCACGATGGGATTGTGAAAGGCTTTTCATCTCATTGCCAAAAATTGCGGGTTCATGGTGTATATGAAAGAGAGCCCTCTAAGCTACGGTCTTCTCTGAAATCGTCTGACCAATGTAGAGTTATTTCTGTCGGTAGAGGCACGCCCGTGCCTGCAAACAAAGAATATCGGAAATCTGTATTTGGCGACAAAAATCCAATTTTTCCTTTCGGAAGAACCGGAAATGGGCATCTATTGAGCGGTCTTCCATCAAGCGTTACTTCGATATTTCTTGCTTCAGACGGTCCATCATTTGTTATTATTAATGCTTGATAACCATGACCGGTGGTATCTTCCGTAAGTCGGTATTTGAGATTTGCCTTGCTTCTTTCTTTCTTTCTCTCTATTATCTTATAGACTACCACAAAAAGGGCAAGGATTGACACAATAGCAGTTGTCCACTGCGCTGTGGTTCCACTAATGCTAAGATCGGGGGATAAATTACCGAGAATTATCTCACGCCTCCATCAATTGCACCTTCACTTCCAGAACTGCCACCAGCTCTTATTTATGTAGTGCTTTGCATTCGTATTTTCCTGTTTCCAAGGTATTGATGAGATTATATCAGCACTAAGATATTTGACCGCGATTAAACGCAATGCTTCGAATTCGTCTAAGGTTTTTTCACTTAATAGGTCAGATTCATTTTTATATCTAAGTTTCATTGTTAACTCAATTACATCACTTAGTGTCTTGACCTGTTCATGTTTTCCTTGTATTTCGATGTCGGGGAAGCCATACTGTAAATTACCCGTTAGGTAATCTCCAAATTCTCGCAGTCGCATAGCGGCTCTTAGATATGGGGTTAGATCGTCTACTCGGTGTTCGCATAATGCGAAGTAGGAGTTTTCTCCAGTACGTGGATCAACACATCCCGGTCCTTGTTTGATTTTCCGTTTAATTGGTTTAGAAAATGTCTCTAAAAAATCAAAACCAGCCTCAATACGTCTTTGCTCTCTCTCTTTTGATTTCGTTCTTTCAAATTCCTCTTGCTTCTCTTTACGTTGATTATGAGACGTAAACCAAGAAGTTGCTAACATCGCAACAGGTGTAATAATTAATTGGACTAATGTAGTATCCATATTATCACATTTGCCAAAATCTCGATTAGAGTGTTTTCCCAATCGCATGGGCAAAGAATCATTTCTTCAGCCCTTCTCTTATCCTCTGCACCAGCTCGGGATAGTCCCTCTCCAGTCCTTCCTCAATCCAGTGGCTTGCTACTTCGCTGATAGAGAACCGGGGAATAGTCCCTTTCAAGTACCACATGGCAGCCGCTATAGTAGGGCTCCATACGCCTATCATTCGCCGCTTGCTATTTGCAGCCTCGATAGCCTCATCAAGGAGCTTAAGGTCTAATGCCTTAAGGCTTAATGTTTCATCACTTAATGTTTGGTTGCTTAAGGCTTTATCACTTAAGGATTCTGACTTTTTGGCCTTGATATCACTAAAAACACGGTCCATTAAGTCTCCTGGCATTCGATCACCTCATCAGCAAGTTGTGCATATGCCTTAGATGCTAGCGACTCAGGATCTATCAGGTGAATGGGCTTCCCATAGCTCGGAGCTTCAGCTAATTTGATGCTCCTCGGAATAACTACCTTAAAGACATCCTCTCCGAGCAGCTCCCTAACCCGAGTGATTACTTCTTTGCCCATCTTTGTCCTGGCATCGTACATGGTCAGCAGGTATTTTAGCCTCAGGTCCTGTCCTAGCCCTTCAGAGATCGCCTTTGCCAGGTCCAAGATCATAGATAGCCCTTGGATCGCAAAGAATTCTGTCTGTATTGGCACAAGGACCGTATCACTGGCAACCATCGCGTTTATAGTCAGAAATCCAAGATTGGGCGGCGTATCGATGATGATAAAATCGTATCCTGTTTGGGTCCTCACCTTTGGCTTCAGGATTCTCTCCCTGGCAATGGATTTACCTGCAATCTCCATCTCAGCTTTGCCTAGCCGCTTGTCTGCAGGGATCATATCCAGCCCCTCGATCTCAGTGGGCTTGGTGATCTGTGATAGGCTCAGATCGCCCATCATGGCCTCATACATGGTGTTATCGAACTCACTGATTGCCAGGTGAGTTGTAGCCGATCCCTGAGGATCTAGGTCTATTAGCAAGACCTTCTTCCCTTTGGCAGCAAGGCAGGCCGATAGATTGACGGCGGTGGTAGTTTTGCCACAGCCCCCTTTCTGGTTTGCTATTGCCACTACTTCCATGGATTAAGAATTACGCCTTAAGACTTAAGAGAGTATCCATTAAGGATTAAGACTTAATCATTAAGGTCTAATCCTGGCTAACAGAACTTAAAGGTTAAAACGAGTGCTATAGATTCATCAAGGAGCTTAATGCCTAATTCCTTAAGGCTTAAGACTTCATCACTTAATGTTTGGTTGCTTAAGGTTTTATCACTTAAGGGTTCTGACTTTTTAGCCTTAGCGCTCTAGATCAGGACGCGAGCCTATAACCTCGATCAAGGCTTGATCTTTCTCAGATCAGGCTTGCTTCATCTCTGATCTTAGCTGATCTTCTGCGATCTGAACTATCTTTTGGCCTAAAATCGGTTTGGTGGGCATGATTATTGGGCTGAAGCTAATCATTCAACAATTTATATATATTTATGTAATATCGTGTCTCTAGTTTTCCGGCTCTTATTGCTTCCATTTGGGTAAATCCTAAACCCGATTTTAGATAGAGATCGAGAGCATCTTTTTTAGGATCTACCGTTATGTATCTACATCCTACTGATTTGCAAACCACGTTTGTTACGAGGCCAACTGCCCAATTTAGAATATTGGTTCCAATGCCTTGGCGCTCATATCTCTTTACAACAGCCAGGCGGCCAATTAGGATGCATGGAAGATTTGAATATAATGATTTGTAGCTGTCTTTTTTTCTTACCAGATCGTCCCTTCTTAAACGTGGTGCCGAAACAGAATCGGCGCTTAGCGAAACGAAACCAATAACGTCCCCCTCATAAGAAAACAAGTAGGTTCTGCTTAGCATGCACTCCTGTTCACGCCGTGCATCGTTTTTTATAAAATCGTTTAAATCTTCACTAGCACAATAGAAATCGCTAAAATCGTGATCGCTGTTCAATGGCTCAACGCGGATATCATCCCATTTGAAGGGGGCCATTAGAACTTAATCGGATGAGACTGATAAATTCGTTGCGCTTCTTTTAGCTGAAGCTTCTGTTGCGGTGTGACGGCGTAAGCTTCCTCGCTCTGCCAAAACACCTTTGCATCTTCCTCACTTAGAGTTAATCCAAGTCTAAGGGCTCTTGCCATCTCACTCCACTTCCTTTGCTGCAAATGATATGCATGTTTACACATGTAATACATGTATATACGTTTATGCATCATGCACACATGATACCCCTAAGATCTCGATCTTCATCTTCCGGGCCTTCTGCAGGGCAGCTTCAGCATCCACCTTCCTGCAGCTCCCCAGGTGGACATTCCGGACCTTCCCGTCTTCTCTCCATGAGGCCATCCAGTAGAGATAGCTCTGAGTCCCTTTCTTGGTGGTCCTGGTCTTCTCCATCTGCCAGACATGCAGGTCTTCCAGCCTGGCAGCTCCCTTCAGGGCCTCAGCCTCAGCCTTCAGCTCATGAGCATGGCCTTCCATCCTCCGGGCCTTCAGTCTGGCATCTGGCAGGATCTCAGCCGCTTTAATGGCGGCTCGTGCATATCTCTCCAGCTCCAGGGCCTCAGTCTTCAGGGACTTCCTCTTCTCTCCGGCGGAGGTCTTGTGCATAGTAATAGTTCTATGACATTTTACTTAAACCTTTTGATAATGTCATAGAATAATTCCCTTCGCATGTTTCAACGTTTCAAAATGTTTCAATCGCCCTCTTCCTCCATGCCACAATGCATTTGCTACGTTGCATCCCTGGCAATATCGCCGGCTCGGATAGGGATTTGTACGCCGGAGCAAAGAAAGTGTCTTAAATCAATTTTAAAAGAGTCGTGAATAAAAATAGTTTATTTCGCCTTCCAGAATGGTTAATTCCTGCAGAAGTGGTTTTGATTTCGATATGAGGATCAATCGTTATCTGTCGCCGTTGCTCTGGTGGAAAAGTGCTTTTGAGGATACTTTCCAGCTCGATAATCATAGGGTTGCGCGGAGGATATAGTCTATTCACATAGTGTCTGGAATGATCGAGTTAGCAAAAGAGAATTTCCGACCAAAAGAAATAGTCTAAAAAAGATGAGAAAGTTTTGGTCAAAGGCTAATACAAC
>Ga0255341_1001477_pt1 | contig 33200 bp, 27 predicted proteins | sample wastewater_treat_8_FD_192418 | JGI IMG/M metagenome (GOLD analysis project Ga0255341, IMG submission 192418) | Wastewater microbial communities from Lulu Island WWTP, Vancouver, Canada - plant12 | ecosystem: Engineered > WWTP > Wastewater > Unclassified | place: Canada: Vancouver, British... | reverse complement strand
GAAGCCGCCAGCAACAGGTTTACTAGCCGGAACCTCTGAGAATTCTTTACAGAACGATGAATCCAGTGCTGTGAAGCCTCCGGCCCGGGATGATCCAGGGTTCAAGGCCTTTAAGGAGCGGATGAGCCGGAGGAAGTGTATCCTCTGCGGGAGAAGCTTCCCTTACGACCTCACCAGATACGACAACAGGGATGTTCACGGGTATATCTGCGCCACCTGTCATATGCAGGGGCCACCGCCGAAGCTGGAGGCCACCAGGCAGGAGAAACTGCCCGTGAGAGGCGAGATTGCATGAGCCGATCCGCATTAACGACCGTTTTTTCAAAAAACGGTCGCTATTTAGAAAGTAGCAGCATCGAGCGACACGGTTTTTCTTCGTGTGAAATTTGCAAAGCTCGGCTGATGTACTACCTGGAGCGTGGCCACAACTTCGACGATGTTATGCGTGCGCTTGCTGAGCGCCACCCGCAGATACGGGACATTCGCACATACAGCCGGCGGGCCGTGCGTGAAACTACTGGGTGGGGCATGTACGATGATTATATCGTCTCTCGGTGGCTGTGGCCCGTGCGTAACCCGTGCATGGCACCGGCAGGCCTCCGGCCCGCATTAAAGCATATGTGGGCGGAATACGCGGATAGGGGCCGGCGAATTAGCGAAGCCGTAGACGTGATGAACTTGGCGGCAGCCGGCGATAAGGATGACGAGATTGTGGTCAAGAAGGAGACGATCCTAACCATAATGTCGCTTTTTCGGGAGGTGGGCACGTGAAGCGGGAAGTTGCTCAGCTTCTTGAGGACGTGCGTGCGCTTGCACGGATGGCCGAGGAGGAGAAGCGGCATTATTGCGGCCTGAGGGCGGTGAGAGAAGATTGATGCTACCCCATCCTTCAACCTTCCACTGTGAAGAAAAGCATCTTCTCATGTGGATGGTACCGCCGCGCAGAGCAGATTGAAACGAATAGAGAGATGATATATCATGGCAATATGTGTGGAAAAGATAAAATCGAACAAAATCCGACAACTTTCAATCGAGCAGCAGAACGCTATTGATCACCTGCTGCAGGGCAAGAGTGACAGAGCAGTCGCCGCCGAGGTGGGCGTGAGCCGGACCACAGTTTGGGAGTGGCGTAACCACGATCCGCTGTTTATCGCCGAGCTGAACCGGGAGCGTTCTGAATTGTGGATGGAAGCCCGGGGGAGATTGAAATTGATGGCAAATCGCGCTCTCGATGTATTAGAGCAGCAGCTCGACGGCGATGATCCAAAAGCTTCTCTGACCGCTGCTAAATATATTTTGCAGGGCACTAAACTCTTGGGCGATACCGATCTTCCGGCGGCGGGGCCGACAACACCGGAAGCGGTGATCATGGAAGATCTGCGGCGCGAAGCACACCAAGAGCTGACTGCCGAGAGAAAGCAGAAGCCAATGTATTCCGGATTTGATCCAGTAGGTGCAGAACTAGAAAAAGAGCGATTTGCGGATGATGTCGAGACTTTGGCCACGAGCAGACTAAAGGAAGCATTGAAGAAAGCAGGGCTCGCGTGACTGTCCCCCAGCCTAGAAGACCGGGATTTTCTCTACCCCCGCGCCCGCCTCTATAATGTCGCTTATCAGTGAGTGGCGGCATGATAAGGAGGCGAGGAGATGAGCAAGAGAGGCCGGCCATGCATTCTAGACGGTTCCTAATGTCCATTTTTGTCAATTTGTCAAGGTGAGCCAATAATCATACCTCTTAACTTGACTAGATCTGATGGTGAGTTGTAAAGGATTAAGGTTCTATGACATTTTACTAGATAAAACAAATAATGTCATAGAACTTTTTAACTGCAGTTCTATATTGGATCGACGCAAATACAGCATAACTTAATCTAGAAAAGTATTACTTATTGTGCACTATTTATATACCGACTTCCTGGCATCGCCTGTGCCTCCGCAGACGCCCGTGCAGTGCATCGATGTCTTAATATGCTTATTTTATGACATCATATCTTGGTCGCATGCATCCTGAGGACTTCCTATCTCTAGATGAATGGCACAGGCGCTATGATGCTTAACTCGTTGTCCACTCGGAGGGGGTTCACTCCATACTCTTGCTCTCCCTCGCCAGCCGCATTGCCTCGTGCAGCTTTGCCTCCAGCATCTTCTTTGGCGGCAGCTCCACCAGATACTCGGCCACCCTGATCTCGCCCCGGTCGAGCTGCAGCAGCTCAATCTGCTCCCGGTTTTTCTCGCCGCACAGGATCAACCCGATGGGCGATTCCTCGCCCGGCCTGCGCTCGTATTTGTCCAGCCAGCGCAGGTATAGCTCCATCTGGCCCTTGTAGGCGGCATCGAAGCTGCCCAGCTTCAGCTCAATGGCCACCAGGCAGCGAAGGTTGCGGTGGTAGAAGAGCAGGTCCAGGAAGAAGTCCCTGTCGCCGATGGTCATGCGCTTCTGGCGGGCGATGAAGGAGAAATCCGTGCCAAGCTCCAGCAGGAACCTCTCCAGCTCCCTCAATATGGCCGCCTCCAAGTCCCGCTCGCTGTAGGTGTCCTCCAGCCCCAGGAAGTCCAGCAGGTAAGGGTCCCGGAAGACCAGATCGGGCGTCATGCGGTCCTCTTCTTGCAGAGCCTCTAGCTCCTGCCTCGCCAGCTCCTCAGGCTTGCGAGAGATGGCCGTGCGCTCGTAAAGCATCCCCTGGATCTTCTGGCGTAGAGTCCGCACGCTCCATCGCTCCACCCTGGCCATCTCGGCGTAGAACTGGCGCTGCAGAGGGTCCTTGAGGTAGATGATCTCGATGAAATGGGACCAGGACAACAGTCCAGACAGTGTCTGGACTATCTTGAGGTCATCGAAGACCTCAGCAAAGCGGATCATGTGGAAGACATTGCTGCGGCGGAAGCCTTTCCCATACTCTGCAGTCAGCCTCTCGCTCACCAGCTCGACTATCCTGGCCCCATACTTCGCTCTGTTTTCGGCTGGTAGAGCCTCGATGATACGCCTGCCAATCTGCCAATAGAGCAGGACCAACTCTGAGTTCACCGATAGAGCGACGCGGGTCTTTGCCTGCTCGATGAGGGGCCGGATGCTGTCGATCAGCTCTTCTGAGGCAAGGGTAAGATCGTTCTGCTTCAATTTTCCTGCCGTATTGCGCCTCCTTTCTCTCGCCTATTATGCGACTTCCTATTAAATAGTGTGTAGTCCTGAATGTCATGAAATTAATATATCATGACATCGTGTGCTGTGGACATGCATCCCGAGGATTTCCTATCTCTAGATGAATGGCACAGGCTGCTCGCTGCAGCTCCCTCCCCCCGAGAGGCGGCCCTTCTCTGGCTCATGGCAGGCTGCGGTCTGCGTGTATCGGAGGTGGCGGCCCTGAAGGTCGAGCACATCGACGGCCCCGGCGGATACCTGCACGTCGTGAACGGCAAGGGCGGCAGGCAGCGCACATCCATCCTTCCTAGGTCCGTCCTGGATGCCCTGGAGGTCCATCTTCAGGGGCGGACAGGTGGATATGTCTTCGAGGGCAGGGACCAGGGCCATATCTCGACCAGGCAGATCCAAAGGCTCCTGGACAGAGCTGCTGAGGAGGCAGGGCTCCAGGAGACCAGGCCGGGCAGAGTGAGGCAGCGAAAGAGGATCACGCCCCATCTGCTGAGGCATAGCTTCAGCCGGTGGTCTCTTGATGCTGGGATAGATATCAGCTATCTGCAGCACCAGTTAGGCCATTCTTCGCTGACCACGACTGCAATTTACCTGCAGGCGAGGCCGAATCATCGGAGGAAGGCTTATGAGAACGCGGGCTTCGATGGGTTGATCAACGCCCGGGACTCAGCCGTGCAGAACCCAATGTTGAGGCAATAGGGGGCCCAGGGGGGTTGAGAAGTCAGGCCGCCGGCAGAAAGTGCGGTGCGGGCCGAGAGAGGTTATTGGGATCTCTAAAGTCGTATCCAAGAGGGTCATGGCCTCTCATGTTTTGACTATGTCCGGCCACATACCTCCTAAGTTTCAATCCATGCTATTGGCAGATGGTCAATTTTATACCGCCACTATTGAGCATTTTTAGACCGCCGGTGACAAGCAAGCATAGCCATGCATTCCAGGATCTCTTTGGGGCTATGATGCAGCCCATAAAATATTGTCCCTTTATTCTCCACAAAAACGGTTCCACATAGTTTGCATTTCAAGCGCTGAGTGCCTTTGTCGGTCCGGCCGTATCGAACGATGTTGCCGTGATCTACTTTGCCATAACCAGGACAGTCCTTATTCCAGCAGAAAGAGCCTGCATATGCTAATCTATCCGCCTTCATTGCATTCCCCGATTAAATTACGCTCTGAAGGCATATAAACGTATTTAAGGTGGACTACCGAAATATGTATCGCCGATGATTACCACAGCAATACTATGCCAAATAGTCCCGGATAGAAGTAACACAGAGCGAAACCCAGAAATAATCACCCGACCATTTTTTGTTAGAACCTATAATCCTGAAATAAAACAAGGAGGGATTTTGATGATAAAAGAATTGGTCTGCTTCATAGGTATGATAGCGATTTTAGCTACGTGTGGTTGTGTGGGAAGCAGCTTGAACAGCAATCCACCAGACCACATCAAAGATATCTCTGTCATCAAGGAAGCATCTGGTTATCAAGCGTATTTTATTTTGGCAGATAAAGACGGCCAAGAGACAACATCAGATGGGCAATTTAAGATAAAAATAAGCCAAGGAAACGGATGGTACTCATTGAGCAATAATGTATCCGCTTCCAAATTCCAGAAAGCTAAGTTAGGAATGGGTGCATTACAACACGAGGGCATTATATACAATATAGGTCTAATCTCTAAATCAGATCTTGAAAAATATGGATTAGATTCTGGAATGGCTGATGTTACACTTTACTTCACGACACCAGACAATGAGACGTTGGAAGGTGAGGATACTATATTCCTCTAAATTTAGACGTTCGACCCAGATTGATTGGAGAATTTTTATTTAAATTTTTCACGAACCGATATAAGAAACATTTTTCTAAAGTTATAGTTTCATTTTAGGCTACATATTCGATTAAATATGAATAGCAGTCTAACCGCAAGCAGTAGAAGCCGAGGGCATTTTGAGGCATGTTTTAGGCTCGATAATCTTAGGGTTGGGCTATAGGATGAGCCTATTATTATAGTCTATAGGCTCATGGAGTTAGGAGAAAATTAAATGCCGCCAGCCCAATAAAAATCCAATATAAAATTGCCACTTGCTAAACTACATGCTGAAGTTAGTTCTATGACATTTTGGCTGAAATTGGTGAGAATGTCATAGAACTGATTTATCATGACATCGTATGCTGTGGGCATGCAATGATTCTGAACATGAACGGGCAGAGCTTCCGCAGAATGTAGAGTTACGTGAACTTTATACGCAAGAAGGACGCTTGCTTTAAATAGGGGGTCAAAATCGGATCGGCGCAAGGGGTCAAATTTGGACCGGCGAAAACAGACACTTCCGGATTGGGGACCAATCGATCAGATCCGATATCTGCAATAGCCTATTCTCAGGCATCTTCTTATTCTCTCTTACCGTTTTAAATGCCCATCCAACAAAAGAATTCATAATAATTAATAGTATTACTAGTATATATACTTTTCGATACTTTTAGAGCAGGGGTTTATAGGATTCCTCTTCCTTCCTTATTTATAAAAAAATTATTAAAAATTATTTCCATGCAACTATGTCATATTCATAAAGTTCTTTCTTTGAGTTTCTCTTTCGAAGTGGACGGATCTCACATCGACTCATACCAGCCTCCTTCAGCATATCACAGTATATTGACTCGCTAGGAACCATGATATCATAGAATTTAGAATTCCCAATAATATAATGCACCTCACCGTTTGGTTTCATAATTTTGGTCATTGATACAATATGTGCCCACACATCTTCGAAATATTTCCCCACATAATTTGCCAATAAAGTACCAGACTTGGCGTCGGATAAGGCAATTGCCTCCAAGATCTCAGGAAGATATTCAGGAGAAAACACTTTTTCGGCTTTTTTCCATTCTAAGAGCCTGCTGGTTGCCACACCCCAAGTTCCACCTATTGCTTTCCAATCTAGTTCGCCCGCCTCTCGTGCTTTATTTATGTACCCAAGCCAATACATATAAGGTCGCAACTCACGAATATACGACATACGATTTGGATATGGTGGAGAGGTTATTAATAAATCAAATTCTTGACCTTCTAATTTTTTCATTGAACGCGCATCTTCATTTTCAACTATACCGGAGCCATTTGGATTCATCATAGCACCTTGGAGAATGATATCCACGTCTTTTTCAAATGAATCCAACACACATCCAGTTAGTTCTTGTTTTTGTGCTTCCTTAAATGACATTGATTGGTGGTTGAAAGCCGCATTAGAAAGAGTAATAAGAGTTCTGCAAAATGCAATCAATAGCAGATCCTTCGTAGGTCCAGGCGATGGTTCTAGCTCACAGATACCCTGCATCACTTTACACAGATATTCGAGTTGATCTTTGTCCCACCAACGTTTAATATTAAATATATCTGGAGGATTCATTTTTTCAATTTTATTTGAAGCTATTAACTGGACAATTTTTCCTGCGCATGCTCTGGTATTGTCTACTATATCACGATCGTATCTAGCTACTTTAGCATTGCTAAGCCAAACGAGAAAAGGATTTATGTCAAGACCCTGCGCATGAAGTCCCTTCATGGCCGCGCATAATACAGTTGTGCCAGTACCTGAAAAAGGATCTAATATCTTGATATCTTTATAATTTTTTTTTAAAATATCATCAACTATTTTTACAGAATAAGCTGGTGTTAGCCTAAACCAGCCGTGACGTCCTTTAGACAAATTATGCTTAAACGTGAGATCCGATCTCTGTCTAAGTTTTGTTTGAGAAATTGAATATTTCATAATCCACCACTTTCACTCTGGACGCAATAAAGCTTCAAGAACTCTGGCAATCTCATCATGCAAAGTATCCGCATGAATCTCAAAGAAACTTGCTAAATCATAGCCTATTACCTCGCTCATGAAGTAGTAAGTTGAATTCAATGAGCTACCGTTGGTTATGCGACCCATAAGTATTGCCCATTTTTCTGCTTGATACCTGTAAAACATATCTTCATCCAGCTGCATGGAAAGTAGTGCGAGACATGGAAGGTATGCTTGACTATAAGCTGTTGCGGCATTTGCAATATCGGCATTTTGTCTTTTGGAATCTTTACTCTTATATCCTTGGCGCACTTCAAATACCACACCTTGTAAGTTGCTAGAGATGCCTTCGTTGATATCCAAGCTATTACAGATATCAGCTATCCACTTTTCGATCTTAGAACGTTTTGTCCGATCTGCGACATCATCGAGTCTAATACGACCATCTAACGAGAGCGTTCGAATCTTGTTGTTCACTCCTCTTGTTGAGTAAGACCATCTGGTTTGTTCTTCGGATAAATTGAGTTCATCCTGTAGGATCTTACTAATGAGGTGTTGGCATCCAATTCCAATTTGACGGTAAATGCTCGTCATCCCTCCTGCTGCTTTATGAGCTGCATACATAAGGGGATTATCAAGTCCAAACCATGAGTAGAATGGATCTGATTGATAGAGTCGCTGAAAATCAGACAAATTAAGGCCAGCATTTGCACGTTGCCCCATTTTTGGTTTATAAGACTCGCATAGTCTTATAGGCCCTATGACAGTTGCTAGATAACGTTCTTCTCGCTCTAATGGCATCAGAATGCATATTTAATTACCTCATAAAAAGGCTGCTGCTTGCTAGACCTCTAAATCCTATATAATTCATTTTTTTTCTTATATTTAAATAATTATTTCTATATGCACATGATTAAACCCCATCCATCTATAGAGTATATGCATTCCAAAATCCTGCCACATGGCAGCAATATTAAATAAAATTTTTAAGATTTTTTTGGTTGGACATTTGGATATATCGACGCTATCTAAGAAGAAAAAGTAATAATGGTTATTGCGCGAAAATCATCGAAAAATGTCCGAAGATTTCTCAGGGAACGGATAATAGATAAGCATGTTTAAAAGATGGCCACTAGGTGAATTGTCATGAAAACGCCGAAATATAAAAAGGCGAACGGCCTTAGCCGTGTTCCAGAGATCCAATTCTCCTCACATGCCCGGATTCCAACAGCAATTGCCATATGAGTCTTGCCGGTACCTGAATTCCAGATGAGAATGACATTTCGCCGTTCCTTGATGAAGTTGAGATCTTTGAGAGCAGGAATAGCCTCTTGACCATCTTTCGGAAGGCTATCGACCACAAGGTCTTCGAACCGCTTCTTTGTGGGAAACCCAGCATGTCGTAACGACCTGACCTGCCGGTTCAGGCGCCTCCTATCGAGTTCAGTTTGGAGAGAGTAGGCTTTCCTTATTAGGGGGGTCAAAAACGAATCGGCGTTTCCTTATAAAGGGGGGTCAAAATTGAGTCGGCGAAAACAGAAGTGTAGTGGGTTGGTCATTTGGCCATTCGGCGGCTAGCCAGCTGGGCGAACTAGAGCCACGTGCGCTGGAGGCATTGACTGATAACGAATCAGGCCTGTTTGAAGAGTTTCACAGCCTGTGCCTGGCTGGATTTTCTTTTGATGAGATATCCATTATGCTCGGCGAGGAGTCGTACCAGGCTGCGATAGCTGCTATCGAGAAGGCAGACAGAGAATACAAGCAGCTCATTGCGGAAGCCCGTCGAAAGCCTGTAAGGAGCCTGAATGACATTGCCCAGTGACCAGACAAGTCCTGACAAGGCCTTGGATGGTTTGGACCGGGAGGTCCAGCAAGTCCAGCGGAAGATTCGGCTCTTCACAGAGACAGGCGACCTGAAGCGACTGGCTAGACTGCGATCAAGGTTGGGTTAGGCTGCAGGCTGATCTCAGAAAGATCCAGGCTGCAAGGCCGGTGTTCAGAAAGTCATATGCCTTTGAGGCATGGTGCGAGGAGCTGGCAACAGGCAGGAAACCTTTTTATGATTTAAGAAATGATTTGGGGATCATGTAGGTGGGAGCAGAATGCGGAAGATGTGTTTAGTTATTTTGTTATGTGCGTTCTTGGTTGTTTGCAGCTTTGCCTTGGCCACATCAAGTATTCCGGAAAGAAACCAAGAGTCAGAGCAAAGAATTGATTCGATGATGGTGAATCAAAGTTTCGGAAACATGACTGGCGAAGATTATATAATTGCATTGATGAATGCCTACATCAATGCAAGTGTGAATGGTGATGCAGCGTATCCTCAAGAGTTTTATGAGTTGAAAGATGTTGCAGCATCTCTTTTCCCAGAGTATTCGAGCGTTTATGATCAATTAGAGTCCGAATTCAGTAATATGATGTTTGCGTCGATTGAGTGGAGTCCTGGCCCCAGGTACGCTCGTTCCGGTAAGTATGCAATGCCGCGACAAGGGATGATCGATCTTTACTTATATCGCATATTCCATAATGATACAGAATGCAGGATGGTATATCCAGATTATGATAGTTTTGATCTGAGTGAAGACCTGAATGAAGCGCGAGCTGAATACCAAACACGAATTGCGGAAGAAGCCGAACTAAAAGCAAAGCAAGAGAAGAGAGAAGCCGATCGATTACGCAAACAACAAGAAGACGAGGCCCGTCAGGCCGCATTAGATGCGTACTACAAAGCCCTCTTCGAAAACACCACAAAAGAACTAACAAATCTGGTAAATGAATCTGAAAGCGCCACAAATAGCTCGATAAAAGAAGCTAAGTTATTAGATGCTCTTATCTTGATAAATGACTCATCCGCGAATTTAGTGTCACCATACCGCAACATGCTGGCAATATACTCAGGGAATATTCTCGTCAAAATGAGCATGCTTAAAGATAATCGCACTAACGCTCTAAATATTATTAGTGCTCTTGAAAGATATGAATACGCGCAAACTAATTTCACATACAGTAACGAAAGTGAAGATTACCAGAATGCCATATACGAGGATTTCTTTGATGAGTGGGACCCCATAATCCAGATGAGGACGGGAATTGCTGAAGATAGATTGAAGGAAGAACTGCATGCAATGGTAACCGATTTAAGAGACGCACCCAACGTGAAGCAGTTGCTCTCTGGCCATATCAATAAAAAATATGAGATCACTGTTGCTAATTACACCGAACCGATGCTCATAACAGCCCTTGAGGCTTCTGGCTATCCTTATGAAGTGCAGCCAGGCTATTGGGTTCAAATTAACTTATCCGGGTATAATGATCCGAAAATCAGCGACACTGATTTTGAAGAGATTGATGAGTATATGAATAAAAATATACCGACCTGCATTGACATATTTTCATTGTTATTCAGTGACGATAGGATCTCCGTGGTGGTTGTTCAGCTAAATAGAACATATTACGACAGATTTGGAAATACTGAAGAAACCCGGTCCATGTCGGCAAGATTAGATAACGTAACCGCAAAAGAAATTGGTGATTGGACTACATTCAAAAAATATGTTGGGACAGATATGGATAGGTTTAGACAGGCTGTTGACGTCTATTGAGAAGAAGCGAAAAGCTATGCTTCTTCAATAACACTTTATCTATAATGAGAATGCAGTTACAGCTATCATGTAGGGCATAGCAGAACCATGTCAAACAGCCCGTGTGACGAACCGGTAGTGGTTAGAGGGACGCCGACAGCTCAGGCTCCAAGACCGCAATGGCCCTGGAGGCAGCCCGATCATATTCAAAGATCCAGAGATTTCTTGCGCGAGCATGACACAGTCGTGGGACGGTGAGAAAATATCTTGTTTCTGAAGTTTCGCCTATCCCCCAAAGCGATTATCCAGCTGACCACTACAACAATAGGGGGCATATCCCCTTCATCACTCCTTACCCAATTCCGTCTTCCAGTAGGCATTATACCAAAACCTATGTCCATCTTTTTTCTGTCTCCGATCACTGGTCACCCAGCCCCATTTGGCCAGAGCTCTCAATGAGCTGGCAAGACGCCTCTCTGCGCGGATCCAGTCGACGTAGGAATTCATCTCCAGGCCCAAGGCCCGGGCGATCTCCTTCAGGGATAGTGCATCATCTTTGCTGTCAGGGAGGACAGCTAAAATGGTGTCGTGGTTCATGGCATACATCTCCATCTGCCGGATATGATGATAATTCCTCCCACTCCTACTATGCACCAAAGAAAGCTTTGTGCCATGTATTAGTGAGATATTGCAGATATATATTTAATATTTACTGATAAACTATACACGAAAGGAGTTTAACGCCTTTTGAGAAAAGTGGTGTTAATCCATAGGATGATCCAACTAGAACCACAAAGCTCTTATGACGATCCATTATAGATACATATTGAACCTGGATGGATCTTACATGCGCATATATGCACCACTCGATGATCCAGCAGTGGAAGAATTGGATCAGATAGCAAAAATGAAAGGTATCAGCAGAGCGCAATTAATCATAAATGCAGTAGATGCTTACCTGCACCAACCAGAGCCGTCTACTGAAGAACTGGATCAACTAAGGATCGAGTTGGATCAAGCTAACTCAGAACTTGGTCGAGTAAAGCGCGAAATGGATCAAGCCTCGGATCTCAAAACGGAATTGGAGCAACTAAAAGCGAAGTACAATCAATCCACAACCGAGATTAGTCAACGTTGGGAAGAGACAAAGATCCTCAAGAAAGAACTGGACAAACTCAAGAAAGATCTTGACGAGGCACGATCAGTCAACCAGAAGCTTAAGGATGATCTGCTCAAAAGACAATCCGAGACAGATCTACTTGCCGCAACGAGAGAAGAATTGATTGCAGCAACCACAGCAAGAGATAAATTACAAGAAGCGTTGAAGGTTAGGGATGATGAGATCGCCTTTCTCCGCAGCCACATCGCGCAGCTAACCCAGTCCATCAGCCAGCTCTCCCTGAAGCCGAGCGAAGAAGAGGTAAAGCGAAAGGACTGGTGGCAGTTCTGGAAATGAATAATCATCGACATATCAAAACCGTGCTAATGCTTCAAAATTAGTTAGGCCTAAGTACTAACTATTTTCTCTCTCTCTCTCTCCTTGAAGCCTATTTGTATCATATCTATCTTAATTCTTCCTCTTCCTCAAAGTAAAGCATATATGAAAATTCCAAAAGTAGTATGTGTTTAGGTCCATGAATTCAGCATCTATCGGCCCGTTTCGTGCTATTCTCTATTGTCTTTTCATTTAGAGCCTTTTTGGTGAGCATAGTCTTCCGATATTGTTTGCTTATTTGATGCATGTCAATTTATATTAAGCATGCCCGGACTGAATCAGCATCTACCGACCTACTCTCAAGCACCTAAAATGAGAATCGCTACATGGGTTATATTTGGAACTCTGCTGTTAACAGGGGCGCTGACGGCAGATGCTAGGATGCCTGCCGTGGGAGATTGGGTGAATATCAAAGTTCCGGGCGTGATACTTGTTACTGAATATATTGGTACTATAACTGACGTGGATGAGAACATGATCACATTGAACTGCACCTACATAGGAAACGTAAATGCGGCTGGCGCACACGAAGTCAGCAAATGGGATGCAAATTTGTCAGTTTGTGTCGGGAAAGGATCTATTTTAAGCTTGACATGGCCTTAATTGCGCCTCTGGGCCAATTGCCTCTTGACTGCCTCAACTGAAACGGCTTCGATCCTCTTATCTATTTTTTGGAGAATCTTTTCAAGATCGTAGTCGCTCGATACCTTTAGCCCGGTAAAGTCGTTTGAGTTATGGATATGTACCTCGGTTTTGGAAGCGCCCGATCCCCCGGAGGCTGTTCTTTCATCCAGCGCGGCCAATGCACGCGCAATCACGCCCGGACCTCTGATAGTTGTGGCCTGGGCAATGTCTCGGCTTGTGATATCCTGGTTCCAGACAGCTGCAAATTCTTCGGCACCTATTTCCAGATCGGGCGATATGGCCAGAGTATAATCCATCCGATGACTCCCCTGCAACTAATTATACACGTTTCACATCTATTATTGTTTTTCCTCTGAGTGACAGGTGACAGTATCCAAGTATGTCATGAAACTAATATATCATGACATCGTGTGCTGTGGACATGCATCCCGAGGATTTTCTCTCTCTAGACGAATGGCACAGGCTGCTCGCTGCAGCTACCACCCCCCGAGAGGCGGCCCTTCTCTGGCTCATGGCAGGCTGCGGACTGCGTGTATCGGAGGTGGCGGCCCTGAAGGTCGAGCACCTCGACGCCCCCGGAGGATACCTGCACGTCGTGAACGGCAAGGGCGGCAGGCAGCGCACCTCAATCCTTCCCAGGTCCGTCCTGGATGCCCTGGAGGCCCATCTGCAGGGGCGGACAGAGGGATATGTCTTTGAGGGCAGGGACCAGGGCCATATCTCGACCAGGCAGATCCAAAGGCTCCTGGACAGAGCTGCTGAGGAGGCAGGGCTCCAGGAGACCAGGCCGGGCAGAGTGAGGCAGCGAAAGAGGATCACGCCCCATCTGCTGAGGCATAGCTTCAGCCGGTGGTCTCTTGATGCTGGGATAGATATCAGCTATCTGCAGCACCAGTTAGGCCATTCTTCGCTGACCACGACTGCAATTTACCTGCAGGCGAGGCCGAATCATCGGAGGAAGGCTTATGAGAACGCGGGCTTCGATGGGTTGATCAACGCCCGGGACTCAGCCGTGCAGAACCCAATGTTGAGGCAATAGGGGGCCCAGGGGGGTTGAGAAGTCAGGCCGCCGGCAGAAAGTGCGGTGCGGGCCGAGAGAGGTTATTGGGATCTCTAAAGTCGTATCCAAGAGGGTCATGGCCTCTCATGTTTTGACTATGTCCGGCCACATACCTCCTAAGTTTCAATCCATGCTATTGGCAGATGGTCAATTTTATACCGCCACTATTGAGCATTTTTAGACCGCCGGTGACAAGCAAGCATAGCCATGCATTCCAGGATCTCTTTGGGGCTATGATGCAGCCCATAAAATATTGTCCCTTTATTCTCCACAAAAACGGTTCCACATAGTTTGCATTTCAAGCGCTGAGTGCCTTTGTCGGTCCGGCCGTATCGAACGATGTTGCCGTGATCTACTTTGCCATAACCAGGACAGTCCTTATTCCAGCAGAAAGAGCCTGCATATGCTAATCTATCCGCCTTCATTGCATTCCCCGATTAAATTACGCTCTGAAGGCATATAAACGTATTTAAGGTGGACTACCGAAATATGTATCGCCGATGATTACCACAGCAATACTATGCCAAATAGTCCCGGATAGAAGTAACACAGAGCGAAACCCAGAAATAATCACCCGACCATTTTTTGTTAGAACCTATAATCCTGAAATAAAACAAGGAGGGATTTTGATGATAAAAGAATTGGTCTGCTTCATAGGTATGATAGCGATTTTAGCTACGTGTGGTTGTGTGGGAAGCAGCTTGAACAGCAATCCACCAGACCACATCAAAGATATCTCTGTCATCAAGGAAGCATCTGGTTATCAAGCGTATTTTATTTTGGCAGATAAAGACGGCCAAGAGACAACATCAGATGGGCAATTTAAGATAAAAATAAGCCAAGGAAACGGATGGTACTCATTGAGCAATAATGTATCCGCTTCCAAATTCCAGAAAGCTAAGTTAGGAATGGGTGCATTACAACACGAGGGCATTATATACAATATAGGTCTAATCTCTAAATCAGATCTTGAAAAATATGGATTAGATTCTGGAATGGCTGATGTTACACTTTACTTCACGACACCAGACAATGAGACGTTGGAAGGTGAGGATACTATATTCCTCTAAATTTAGACGTTCGACCCAGATTGATTGGAGAATTTTTATTTAAATTTTTCACGAACCGATATAAGAAACATTTTTCTAAAGTTATAGTTTCATTTTAGGCTACATATTCGATTAAATATGAATAGCAGTCTAACCGCAAGCAGTAGAAGCCGAGGGCATTTTGAGGCATGTTTTAGGCTCGATAATCTTACAGGTGCGCACCAGGTGGTGCTCATTCCTATAGTACGTGGAATGGCGGAGTTGGAAAACATTTTCATAGATGACTATCAATAAAAGTTAATTATAATTTTTCAACCGGCTAAACTACATGCCGAAGTTAGTTCTATGACATTTTGGCTGGAACTGGTGAGAATGTCATAGAACTGATTTATCATGAATCTCAGAAGTACACCAGGCTGGGGTTAGATCCTCCAGAAGATCGACTCACAGCAGATGGTGGATGTCTCCACTGGCTTTTATGCTGCTGAAGAGCCCATCAAAGGAGTCTGGCAGGGGAAGGATTATGAGGCCAGGAGGAGATTAATAAAGTAGATAAGATCGCTAGATAGGAGTGAGTAGAGATGTTGAGGGAGGTAGCGGGATGAACAAGTCGCCTGAGTTCGATGAGGCAGTATCGAAGCTGAGATCATCAATGGGATTGCTATCCACCGAAGGTGATTGCAGGGAGATCGTCGAATCCAAGGAAACGGTTTTGAGCAGGTTTCAGCCAATATTTAATAGAGATCATCTTTCTCAACTAACAGAGCAAGAGTTCAGCCCTCTGCTATATTTGGAATATAACCATCACTGGTCAGGTCTTCATCGCTCTCTCCCCAAGATCCGGGCTAACATGCCGCTGTTACGCGAAGTTCTGGCAGAATTACTTGATGAGTCTAAACCTATCGAGGAACGATTCAATCATGCTGTAGAGACCGTTCCTGGTATGGGAAAGGCGATCGTCACTGCCATTCTACAGATTGTCTTCCCTGATGATTATGGAGTATGGAATAATACCTCTGAAGGTGGTCTCAGAGCCTTGAAGATCTGGCCCATATTCGATCGTGGCGAGTCCATGGGAGGCAGATACATCAAGATAAATGATATCCTTAAAGACTTAAGCAGAGAGCTGGAAATAGACCTTTGGACCCTTGATTCTTTGTGGTGGGCCGCGAAATCCCAGAGTGAAATGGTTACCCGTACAGAGGGCAGCCTTCGTGCTCCGCTTTCTGTTAGCGAGCTTTATCCTACCCTCGGATTTGGATTGGAGCGCCAACTGCAGGATTTCATGGCGGATAACTGGGATAAGATCCCTCTCGGCCAAGATTGGACAATTTATGCTGAGCAGGGCGATGACGATGTTGGAGTTGAGTACCCCTGCGACGTGGGATCAATAGACATTCTGGCCAGGCATAAGAACGGAAAAGATTGGCTGGTTATCGAATTAAAGAGGAACCAGACCAACGACGATACTGTGGGCCAAGTGTTGCGCTACATGGGTTGGGTAAAGGCAAAGAAGGCCGAGCCTGAAGAAATGGTAAAGGGGCTGATTATCGCCAGAGAAGTCAATCAGAACCTGATGTATGCTCTGAATGCTGTAAAGGATGTGGACCTTCAATTATATGAGGTGGAGTTCAGGCTGCGCCAAGCACCAAAATTTGGGGAGCAAGCGTGATGGAAGCAACATATAGAGCCGCCACAAACTGGAGACCGTATCCCAAGTATAAGGATTCGGGAGTGGAGTGGCTGGGCGAAGTGCCGGAGTATTGGGATACTTCGAAAGTTAAATTTAGCGCATTCGTAAAAGGAAGTAATGAGTTGTTGAAAAAGAAAACACCATCATGAGACCACACAGACAAAATGGCGCTTAAGAGAGAGCAATCGAATGCAGCTATCTCCTATCATCTCATTCACACGATATGCCAACGGCTAGTCAACTCAATAACGGTAGACTACCAGAAATTTATCTATATTTCTAACTCAATTATCGATCGGAGATGTCTTGAAATGCATGATCATACTGGAATTAAGATAAGACTGTGTAGGCTAACCTATCTCTTTCTTATCTTTACGATCCTAATATTACCTATACCCGCTAAGATGGAAAATGTTACATTAGGTTCTTACGTTGTTAGCTTCGATTTGGACGAGTCTGTAATAGGGAATTATGAACTTATTGTAGACGACCCCATGAAAGAAAATGTAATACCATCGCCGGATAGCGAAGATAGTTATTTATTTATATCCTATGCCCTTGACATCATAAATGATACTAGGCAAGGATTCATTAACATCCAAGAGAGATATGATGTTCCGGGGTCAATTAATTGGACCAATCTATTAATAGATCAAGCCAGTCTTGCATCAAAATATGAAGGCACAAGAGTAATAACCGGAACGGCAGAAATAGGCAATGAGTCCGTAGATATTTGCATATTAGGGGATAGAAATGCCAATATTTCTTATATTATGGCGATTTATCCACTGTCAAATGACGAACCACAAATTTGTTCTATGATTACGGTTCCTCCCGAATGGATCAGTAGTATTTATAAAACGATTCACTTTGAAAAGATAAATTCTACGACAGATAATTCCGCAGTAGATCTGTATTCTGTATTGCCTAAAGAACACCCTGGGCCAGATGATTCTGGATATCTAGTGTTTCCTTCGGGTGAATGGTGCTATCTGTTATACTGGACAGGTACCATTTATCGCTACCCAATAGCCGAGGCATTTGAAACTTTTACATCCTCGCCTGATGATCCTGATCCGGATTCCCGTTACAAAACCGAACTTAGTGCAGTCCCGAAAACAATCCAATATCAAATGGTTAAGGACGCCCAGTGGAGATGGGCCATGACTACACGTGACCGCCAAACCGCCATGCAAAATTCCCATAATCAATGACGGGATGGTCTACCTAGATTAGGTTGATATGTATCCTGCTCACAAAGATATCGTCGGGAGATAGTTACGATGCACAAATGTATGTAGAATCCAGCTAAATGCAATGATCTAGATTACATCAACTTCCTAACGGCATCGGTACAGGTATTTACTTGTACTGAAGCCGCAAGATGTCAGCCTTTGGGAGAGGTTGGACCATCGCATGATGCGTTTACTCGTCTTCTTCAAAGACAGCCTCCCGACACGGTGTCACTGGCGGTCTAAAAATGCTCAATAGTGGCGGTATAAAATTGACCAGCTGCCAATCCCTGAGATCAAAACTCAGGGGTTGTGTGGATGCTGGACATGGAAGGATTCCTCATGTTGCGAGATTTATTCAACGCAGGATTGAGCATCAGCGAGATCGCCAGAAAGACGGGACACAGTCGTGGAACGGGGAGAAAATATCTTGTTTCTGAAGTTCCGCCTACACCCCAAAAGCGATTATCCAGCTGACCACTACAACAATAGGGGGCATATCCCCCTTCATCACTGTTTTCGCCGGTCCAAATTTGACCCCTTGCGCCGATCCGATTTTGACCCCCTATTTAAAGCGAGCATCCTCATTGCGTATAAAGTTCACGTAACTCTACATTCTGCGGAAGCTCTGCCCGTTCATGTTCAGAATCATTGCATGATGTGTGATCCTGTCTAGAATCGCTGCCGTCAGAGTCTTGTCGTGAAAGACCTTGACCCACTCCGAGAATCCCAGGTTCGACGTAATGATCGTACTCATAGTCTCGTATCGCGATGCCAGCAACTGGAAAAGCAATTCTGCGCCTGCGAGATCGAACGTGATATACCCAAGCTCGTCGATGATCAGGAGATCGATCTTCCTGAAAGTCCTAATGTTTAAATCAACTCCTTTCGCTCAAATCGCAAGTCTTTGCCATAGATATATTTACCAGAATAGTTGAAAAACTTCAAGAAAATTCTATCAAGAAAATCGACAAGGAAGAAATATTCGTATACAGGTCCCGGCAGAGGCTCACAAATAGCTTTTTGTTCATCCGTTGCAGTTTGGCAATAAAATCTTCCTGTATGAATTAAGCTATTTCTACAATGGATGAATAGTGAAAGGTCATCTTTTATATTAAAACTAATTGATTCACAGAGGCCGCTTATCGCTTGTCTAAAGGATATTCGGTTTAAACATAATAGTCTCTTTCGGTTGCTTTTACAGCAAAGCTTCTCTAATGTATCATCCTCGACCAGTTCTCTTAGGGCACCATGAATCCCTTCACATAATGGATCAAGAAGCGTTTCAAACTGCTCTTCATCTATAACGAATTCTTTTAAAGAGGCATCTGATGTTGTTAGGAATGCATGTTTGAGCATTTCCATAGCCACCGCAAGTTTAACTCCTCTTGTTTGCAAGAGATTACCTTCCGCTTTACCTTCAAGGTACGCATCAATAACCCCTCTATCTAAGTTGTACGCTTCTCTTTTCCGCAAAAAGATTGGATACGCAGTCTCGATGAAATTCTTGGTCTCATTTCGACCTTCTATTCTAGGATCAATAATGGGTAATGGGCAATATGGCCTCGTAACTCTATTACAATGTGTCCTAGAAACCAGCTTACCTTCATTGTTATAGAGATTATAGTAGATCCACTGAATCTTTGTTCCTCTAGCAATTGACAATAAATAGCATAGATGATCAATAATTTCTTTTATTCTATCGATTTTACCATCTTCAGGTAGAGATGCCTCGATCTCACAGGTCACATCTATACCTTTTAAGGTGCTAATGTAAGTCATGATCTCATCATAATTTTTTATCTTCTTGATTAAGAGATTTGTTGTACCTTCGATATCTAGAGGTAGAATCCAAAAGTTATGTTGAGTAAATTCTTTACCTTCTTTAATAGTTTCCCCTTCGGTACCCGAAAATTCCAAATTGGCTATTCCAAAATGTATTTTATCGATATTAGCTCCGTCCAGCATCTGAACTGATATTTCTCTCCACAAAACAGATCCCCACATTCCAGAGCGACCTTTTGGTATTTCAGGTAAGTAGTTAATTTCTACTGGAACATCATTTGCGATAACCTTGTATCCGTTTGATGTTGTTCCTTCGAAGCTAGATACTGAATGATCTGGGCGGAAGTTGAACGGAGGTGTCAAATCGTATAACATGATAACATCTCCATTATTTAATTGGCCTGCCTCAAACTTACAAGGTGCTTTTTCACCGTCTTTGAAAGTTAACTCTCCCGTACCACAATACAGTGCGATACAGGTCCCATAATGATTTAAGAGCTTTTTTTCTGAATCATCTGGTATATTTTCCTCGGAACTATTCTGGATAATCATCAATTTATCGTAATCCTATGAAAGTATAAAAGTTTTTGCATCATTATTTTTAGTGAAACAGCGGCAGCGCACCCCGCAGCAGAGCTGCGGGGCATCAAAGGCGCTGCCGCATCAAGATAGAAACAGGTCTGCTGATATATCCTTAAGACATATTTCATGCACTTATCCCCGCTGCAGAGCAGCGGGGTATCACGATGAAATCATGGTCCTGTGTCCTCCATTTCTACACCAAATACAGGATACAGGGCCTATATCCTTCTTATTATCAAATTACATACAATTAGCTACACTGCCTAGGAATCCTCGTTCTAGCTAAATAAATATATCACTTATCGATATTAGATGTATCGATGCATTTCATAATTTTCTCAATATAATTTCTGTCCTCCTGAAAGAGAATTCCTTGATTCTCTTCAATTTCGCTGCGTTGTCTCCTACCAAAAGATGCTCTCACATCTTCATATCTTGTAACCGAGACTATGAACGAATCAAGGATTACGCTTACATCCTTATTCTTTGCTAATATTTTTTTCTCAAAGTCCTTAATTCGCTCATGTAGCATTATCTTCTCATCATAGAGGCCCATGGTGTTTAGGCCGATGCCCTTCGGATCTACAAAGATAATATTTTGCCTTTCCTCGGTCTTTACCCAAATAATGAAGTCCGGATAGAAATATGATGTCTCAAAGAATCCAATGCCTCTTCTAGGGAGATTCCGTAACAAAAAGACATCTTTATCGCTAAAGATATTGGCATGTAATTTAAGGTATCTCTTCAAATCACATACAAACTGTTTTTCTCCGACGTTCAATCCTTGTGGCTGTATGCTTAATTGGCTTGAATTAATATTCTCTTTGGCCAATAGTGGCTGATACAGATGCCTGTCAAAAGATACGTTGGTAATGTATCCAGGAGCCCCTTTTCTAATGACCACTTTAGAACCCGATTTAGCTAAGGCTTGGACCTCGGAGATGGCAAAGGAATCCGTTTCCTTTACATTTACAAGGTACCCTCCGAAATTGAGATTGCCATGATCACTATCTAAGGGCCTTACATTCAAATTATCTTGTATCCAGTTATTCTTATTGTGATCAAAGTAGGTTTGGACATACCTCTTTAATATCATCTCTACGATTTCCGCTAAACGCCCTAGGTCCTCGAACTTTTGTGGCATTATATAAGTCTCAGGGCAATATAGCTCATAGAGCCGCTTCTCTACTATCTTCTTCAGAGTTTCCTTATCGAATATGAGATTGCTCCAGCCCTTAAGCCGCCTATAATCGAGCAAGGTGAAATAGATCTTCTGCCAATCCAATATCTGAAGGTAATTATCCGCTATCACTCGCTGAGGATTATCGGAGATATCTGCTTCTAGGGCTTCATTGCTACTTGCTATGATCTCAACTTTTGGAGTAAGGTCCACTTTTGCCTTTATGCGATCTTCTACTACCAGATGGAAGAATTGCTCCTTCTTGAACCGATCCTTATCGATATAAGTTACCAGCAATCCTTCCTTCAAATAATCTTGGTTGACCTTGATGGGAATGGGTATTTCGATGAAAGTGTCTATTGGACCCACTTCCTCTTCCAGGTATTCCCGGAATTGATCCATATAATTGGCCTTAATTCCGAAAATGCTTAGAGTCTCAAGGATTCTCAGGTATTTTGGCGGGCTAATCTCCAGGGCACTGCTTCGCTTCAGCGAGAAATCTTTGCCCCTCAGTCTCACGCCTCTTCCGAAAAGCTGGATAATCTGAGAGCCTTCCTTCTTTCCTATGTTCAAAAGGCCCATATTGGATACCCTCCAGGAATTCCAGCCTTCAATGAACTTCTTAGCACCAATCAGGATATTAGTCTTAGATTTGGGGGCATTAATGGAGGCAAAGAGAGAGCTACTGAGTTCATCCGGCTCAGCAGGGATGCCCGGCTCTTTGTCCTTTACCAGTTTTAAGAACTCAGCATCATCCCCAATGTTTATGACTCCGAAGGATTCCGATGCTCCGGCCCGAAGAGCTATCTCTCCATCTGCCTTCTTGATGTTCACAAGATGCAATGAGGCGGAAGATGGGACGTTGAAAACCTTGATGAGCAATCCTTTGTAGATCTCTTCAGGCGTAAGGCCCTTCTCCCGGATATACTTGAGCTTGGTATCCGGGTAGGTGGGGGAATAGATATCTCTATCCTTTTCATCTATCAATCCCGATTTGCCATCCAGGATTCTCTTGATGCTGTCAACTGTCCAATTGCCCTCATTCTTAAGGGCCAGTGAGAGAAAGCGAACTATGGTGAGGATATCGGATTGCTCCTTTTGGCCCTTGACCTTGCTTCCCACGAAGATCCATAGAGGCTTCTCGATATTGTATTCCTTTATTAGCTCATGATTTTCTTCGAACACAAGGATTTGCTCGAAGAAGGATACAAGGTTCGCCAGCATCAGTATATTCTGGCTGGTATCAGTGACGTGCTCCTTGAGATTTAGGATACGATAATCTTTCCCATAGCCATCTTTGTAGAAGTACTTGTAGGAGTAATCAAAGAGAATCGCCTTTCCGTATTCCTCTACAAGGGTTGATGAATCCTTAGTGGTCGCTGCCACAGCCTGTCCGAATGTAGCACTATACTCAAAAGCGAATCCTTCATCTGCAAGCAGTTTGCGGAAATCCCTCCATTTTTCTCCTCCGCTTCCTTTATGGCCCTCATCCACAAAGAGGAGGTTCTTTTTTCCAAAGTATTCCACGTCTACTGTTACCCCATGACCTTTCTTCTCCTCGGTAAACTTGTGAATATCGATTACCTGTACCTGATTTGGTTCCACCATGCTTGAAAAATAGCCCCGGCGGGAGTTATCGAAAAGGGCACATGGTATCCCGCTCTGTCGCATCTCATTGACATGCTGGTTTGATAAGCCTTCATTAGGAGTTATGAGGAGGATGTTATCGAGCTTAACCTGATTTGGCCCCTGGTTGTATCGCATGAATTGTAGGTAATTGATATGCAGCAGCAGCGTCTTTCCGCTGCCTGTGGCCATCCAGAAAGCAAGCTTTGTTAGGTCATCCTTTGCGAAGAATATATCATTGTTATCCAGGCTTACCGCATGATCGTTGAGTTCATTGAGAAGGCCAATCGAATTTTCAAAGTACCTTTCCAAGAAGATCTCTGAATAAAGAACCGCCAAATATTGGAAATACTTAAGAACAACGGGATGCTCCCGTGCCTGATTGATATTATTAACATACCCTCTAATATTGCTATCGTATTGTTCCAGCTTATCGATTGATAGAGCAAGTCCTTTTTGAGCTTTAAGGCTATAGAAGACGTAGCTATGGCCTTCTTCATCAAAGCCTTCCTTGACATCTTTCAGGAGTTGTTGGATGTCTTTGAAATCATTTCCGCCAAAGAGGCGATTGAAAAAGGCATTTAGGATCAGCTTATTATTTAATGGATTTACTTTCCTCTGACTGGATTTCCGAGATGAACGCTTTTTAGGCATGAATTAAGCCCCCATAAGACGTTTGAATTCGGGCTCAATTTGAATAACTCCTTCGACAAAGCAATCGCTATTAACATAGACCCTATTTGCTCTGAACTCTTTTAGAATGTGGTCTTCAATGAACGCTTTGTCTGCTTCTAGGTCCAAAATATCCGTATCTCGCCAGATGATAGTTATTTTATCTTCATCTTTTGAACCGTGAATTACCTTATAATGGGTGCAATTATTGTTGAAAACATTGATTCTCTTTACATGCAAGCCGAGGAGATAGTTAAAAGTCTCTACAAGGTCGACTTTTTTATTCACCACCTCATTGTCTCGGGTGATTTTGAGCGTGTAATCAAAAGGCCGATTGAGCATATCTATATTCAAACGACAGGGACTATCCCTTGTCTCGAAGTCAAGCATGTAACGGAGAAAATAGCCATCGAGATCTTCAAGTGTTCTCTGTATTTCGCCCGAAACAAAGTATTCTATGTTGTTGAGCGTATCTTCATAGGATTCTAGCCGAACTATTTTGAATATGCGCGGGGAATGTTCAATCTCCTCGCGGGTAGCAAGGCGATTGGGCTTGCCATCCTTCCATTCTGGCGTAAAGGTGACTTTTTTTAATCGCGGCAATAGCACCGTATCGAAGTGTTTGGCCATTTCGACGAGGATGAATTTGCGATGGGTTTTTTCATCGCGGTTCAATGCGATGAGTGCATGACCATTTGTCCCCGAACCTGCAAAGAAATCGAGTGTGATTCCTTCGCTGCTTGGCGATGCAGCTCCATCAAGCACGATGTACAGCGAGAGTGGGTGGCAGTACGGAAATTCTAATCCCAGCTTATCCATGTCAGCTTTTCCACGATTTGCATCTTGAATAACAGAAGAGATCTGCCGCCTCGAATCTTCACTAAGAAACAACTTTCGTCGCGGTTGAGTCGTTTCGTCTTTTCCGAAAATGATCTCATCACAAGCGATTAACTTTTGCAGTGTCTCAGGCGCGCGAGACCAACCATATGCAGGCGCTGGGCAAGGCTTTCCAGTTATCGGATGGATCAATGGTATAAAAAATTTCGGATCTGTTCTTCGTTCTGGTGCGGCCATTCCTGCACTTTGAAACACGCGCCCGTCATCATTCAAGAAACGATACGCTCTCTCTCCGCCAGAAAGTCCTTTATGTGTAGAAATCCACTTCGAAAAATCATCCCGTGCTCCGTCAGTTACGCCACCATGTTTTTGGATAATGTTTCTAGCAGTCTCCAAGATGAGTCGTTGAGTGGCGTTTCTCAGATATATCGGACCTGCGACGTCTGCGCACCACAGTACATACTCGTGCTGAGTTGCAACACCTTTTCGACCAAGCATAGGATTTTTCTTATCCCAAATGACTGTACCAGAGTTCGGCAACTGAATCTGTGCACTCATGAGAGCTAATTTCTCATACTCGTTTTCATCGATGTGGCAAAGTAGTGTTCCAGTGGTGGAAATCAAATCTCGTGCAGCCTCCAATCGATCATACATCATGGCAAGCCAGCTAGAATGTTGATAATTGTTTTTATATAGGAATCCACTTGTCTGGGTGTTATAGGGCGGATCGATGTGTATACATTCGATTTGCTTCAAATACCGTTCCCGAATAAGGTTTAGTGCTTGGAAGTTCTCACTGTGGATTAGCACGCCATCGGTCTGTTCATCAATATCATTGATGGCCTGCAGCAACGTCGTAGTGAACTCGGGCGAGAAGTGTCGTGTGTCTACCATGAGTGTGGGATGTGCTGTAAGAAACTCGCCTGTGAGTGGGACACTGTAGCCAGGAGCTTCGAGGTTTGGTTGAATCTCATCGATGGACAAAAGACGTATCCATTCCTTGCGTTGGGCACTGTTGTTGATGATCTCGGTGAATATATCTTTGCAGATGATATCATCTTCTATTTCCAAGATAGTACTGATAGCAATGCACCAGCTCGTTTCCGTTACAAATTTTTTCTTAAGCCAGAGCTTTTTCTGGAACTCTTCAATTTGTGTTAAGAAATTTATAATCTTGTTGCTTATTGATTTGATGATATTGATTCTGCCTATATAACCTTCAATATCAACTTCATTCTCACTGCCTAGGTCATCGATCATAAAAACTTCATTTTTTATGTAGAAATCCAACTCACCTGAAAGGAAACCAGAAAGATCCCTATGAATAAAATAATCCGCGGTATTTCGTTTGGTGTATCTGAAGAGGTGCTTTGCCAGAAGAGTTCGCTCGCCTTCTTGTTTCTGAAGTGCTCCTTTCAATATATTATTGTTGAGCTTAGTTATTATTATTGCTTGAACTTCATCCAAGATTCTTTTCTGAGTGTCTCTTGTTCCAAATTCTGTAATTTCATCCGTTGTCAATGGTCGATATTCAAATAAGATGTTAAGTTCTTTTGTGCTTTCATCATAGGCAATATTCTCCAAAGAATCCTTTAGCAGGAAAAATCGATTTGCACTGCCGTTATTGTTGTGACCTATTTCAGCATCAGCCAAGCCAAAATTGATCGTGTAATCACCGATCTTAAATGCGTAATTTTTAAAATACTCTCCTGTTTTTATATAATACTGATCCCTATTCGCCCAATGCAGTAAGACCTCTTCGCCGTTATAGGGTACTGCATACTTATTTTGCCTGGAGTAGCGCCTCAAGGAGATGAAGTCTCCTTCATCGTAATAGCGCGAGAAGAATTGGTATATATGGCTGAAGATCTCTGTCTTGTGCTGATCAGCCATTTCAATGTTCTTAAGTTCCTCTTTCTTTTTGTAGAACTCTTTCGCGATAGGAGAGCCCCGGTACATCTCCTTTATATCGCCGGAAGGAAATAGAGCATCCTCCCCCAATGTGGAGGAAATTCTCTTCGTTATCTCCACAAGCTCCTTCTCGATCTCTTCCTTGCTCTTTGCCGAATACTTCTCAAATTCAACGTCAACAGCCTTAATGAGATCATCTTCAATGAACTTCTCGATCTCATCCCGCTTGTAATTCATTATGCGATAAATGCCAAAATCAAGATCAGCCGAATCAAATTGAAATAGCTTCCTCAAGAGCCCCTGAAGATCACGCCGGTAATCCTTAGGCATCTCTTAGTTCCCCTTCCATTTACATATGAGCCCATAATCGCAGCCCTTGCAGTGACTTCCCGAGCATGCCTTGAAGTCTCTGTTCAGTATTCCCTCTACAAGCCCTTCAGCGGTCCTCTGTGCCGCTTCTATATGGCTTTCCTTGACCTCAACATCCCTCAGGGTTGCATTATCCAAGTATGCTATCGATCCTTTAGCTACGGACTCACCAATCATGTTTAAACCCAACGCATACACTTGAACCTGCATGGAAGAGTCCTCAAAGGTCGTTGCCTGATCAGTGGTCTTGTAATCCCGGATCTCTATAGCATTGCCCTCATGGAGTATGACATCCACTTTTCCGGCTATTGTGGCCCTCTGAAGCGGAAATTCTATCCTTGTTTCAACCTCTTTGATTCTCCGCATATCATCTTCTCGCTTTTTCACAAATTCCATCAATTTCCTTCTGGCTGCCTGTTTCACCTGTCTGCTTCTGGATTCATCAGCAAAGGGCATAAAGAAATGCTCATCAACAGCAGTGGCAATGGCACTGATCGGGCTATACCCCTGGTTCTTGATGAGTTCGGCAGCGGTCCTAAGACAGAAATGAAGGGTATTGCCATAACCGAGGTAGTCGGATAAGCCGGGCTGATATCCCCATATCTGCCTCATCCTGTAGGAATGGGGACAGGTCTTGTAATTGATGATCTCCCCAGCTGAGAAGGTCTGAATGTCTTCAATATCCCCGCCTTTGGTAAGAGGATAATCGGGCAAAGCATCCCGCATCGATAACTCCGTGAAGGATGCCTTGGGCAGGTCGGATACGAATTCGCTTTCCTTCACCGCCTTTTTTATCCTCCTGAAGGAACTTAGCACAAGAACGTCTTTAGCACGGGTGGCAGCCACATAGAATAGCCTTCTTTCATCTTCTATGCTTCCTTCGTATTTTGCCGCATCAAAGAGGGTTCTGCTTATCTGCCAGGTTTTGTTGGGATTTCTTGATTTGCTCGAAGGGAATCTTGTTGATATGAGCCCGGGCATAAATACTACCGGCCACTCCAGCCCTTTTGCTTGATGCATTGTCACAAGCTGGATGGCATTTATAGCCCTCACATCATCTCCCTGTTGCTCTTCGTAGGCATTAGTGGCATAGTTGTGGATATACCAGAAGAGGCCCTTCATATCTTGCTGCCAACTTCTCCTCTTCTTGCCGCCTAGGCGGATGGCTGTTTCATAATCGGTGAGCAGGGAATTGAATCGTCCTAAGTTGGCCATCATAACAGCCTGGACTGGTTCATCAGGATCAAGATTCAAATAGCCTAAAGTTCTTAGAAGTTCCTGGTATACTTCAGTAAAATGCTCAAATTCGCCGGAAAGGGTCCTGTCTTTCCATTTGATTATCTGCTCTGATATGTCATCTGATAGAGTATAGGGAGCAACATACTGCCATGCTTTAATGCTCTCAGGAAGCAACTGGTTCCAAGAAAAGCTATCCTTTGAATTCCAGGGGTTCTTTTGCCACCAGCTCCCCTCATGAAGCCAGCAAAATAGCATGCCAACCGCTTTTGCTTCTTCTCGCCTAAAAAGGCCAACTTTCCCACCAACGATAAACGGAATGCCACGCCTCCGGAATTCATCGATAAATGGCGGTGCTGAAGTGGTTACACTTCTCATGAGTATTCCGATATCGGAGTAGCTGCAATTGCCGCTGCTAACATATTTTTCTATTTGATCGGCAATCCATCTGGCTTCATCCTCAATGGTATCGGCTGTTATGTGGGCTACTATGCCTTTATCCTTTCTGGTAGGAGCTATGTGATCGTATCTCTGAGACTCAAAGCTATCGGAAAATGTGTTTGCTAGATCTAAAATGGACTTTGCACTTCTCCTATTCTCAGTTATAGAGATCGTCTCAGTATCTGGATATTTCCGAGAAAAATCCTCGAAGCACTTCTCATCCGAGCCTCTCCACTTGTAAATCGTTTGGCGGGGATCTCCTACAATGAATAAGCCTGCACTAATTCCTATTAGCTGGATAAGTTTTTCTTGAGCTCTATTGATATCCTGATATTCATCTACTAGCAGATACTTTACATGCTTGAGCTTTTCTGGCTTCCCCTGGAGATTCATTACCGCTAGCTTTATCATCCTATCAAAGGTAAGACGCTTAACGGAGTCGAGGATCTCTTCATACTTCCTCATCCGCTTGAAGAATTCCGGTTCTTTCTTTTCTAAGATATCCCCCTCAAGAAGCTCTCCATTAACCACGTTTACCGTTTCCAGAAACTCCTCGCAATTTCTGGAATAGCCTCCATCATTCCCAAGGCCAAGTTCCCATCCTACTCTCATTAGAAAAGCCATCTCTTGGTTGGCATCAAAAGCATCATAGCTGCCGTATCCGAAATAGTCAACGAGAATCCTATGGCAATATCCATGAATGGTGCCTATGTAGAGATCTCCGATGCGATAGCATATGTCATCCCTACCAAGGCTCCTAAGCCGATCATAAACCCGACTCTTCATGCTTTGGGCAGCTTTATCAGTAAAGGTGAATGCAACAATGGCCGATGGATCTACCGCTTCATGTATGAGGTTATAGACTATTCTTCGGGTAAGGGTCTCTGTCTTGCCCGCGCCAGCCCCGGCGATAATTCTTATATGATCCTTATCTGAAAGAACCGCTTTCTTTTGAGTATCTGATAACGGTTTTGGATGGTTCAAGATCTGCTCTAACTTTTGACTCGTCTCCATCGATCTCCCTGCAAGACAACAGATAATAAGTTATTATTGATTTACCTTTTGGGTGACCTCGGAGGCTTGTGGAAGAAGGATGCTCAGATGAATTACCTTTTGATGGGCACAATCTAGAAATCTAGTGAAATAAGGCTTTTTGATTGCCCATAAGCCCTTCAATCTGCTGTGTCGCATAAGGGTAGTGTCTCGATATTGATGTAGAAGTCGTCTCGAAATTCAAACTCTCCTCCATATTATGAGAAATGCCGCTAGTAGTATGAATCCCAGGAAACATGCATCAAGCCTCTCATGGCGTGTTGCGATCCTTCTAAACCCCAGCTTCAGCCATCCGAAGAACCGCTCTACAGATCCTCGATTTTTGTATGAGGCTTCATCAAATCTGGTGGGTCTACCTGGCGAAGGCTTCCTCTGATTTCGTTTATTGGATGGGATGTTACTCTTGATACCTCTCTTCCGAAGATATGTCCTAATGGCTTCAGAGTCATAAGCTGCATCAGCCATCACTTCTTCAGGTTTTGTCCTTGGCCTTCCAGCACCGATATTGATCTTTATGCCTGCCATAACCTGCTCAAAACGCTGGCTATCATGCTCATTACCTGGACCGGTTACAATGCTCAGAGGAAGGCCATCAGATGATACCGCCACATGAACTTTCACTCCTTTGCGCTTCTTCTGTCCGTTGTACCTGGAGGATTCATCCCCTTTTTCGATTCTATAAGCGTGCTATCGATTGCTACTGAATTCAGATCGAGCCTGCCAAGTTCATACATCTGCTCCTGTAGAGCTGAAAGTATTCTCCTCCAGATTCCTTCTTCAGACCAGCTCTTATGCCTTCGCCAGACCGTCTGGTAGGCACCATAGGATCGTGGCATATCTCGCCACCTGCAACCTGTTACCAATACGTACAAAATGCCATTGAGCGTCTTGCGGTCGTCTGCTCTCTTCCTACCTACAATGGGTTGTGGCGGAAGAAGTGGTTTGATAAACGACCACTGTTCTTCAGTCAACTCCTTGAACTCCATTGCTATCCCGTTAGATAGCATCTTAACAGGATGTATTTATAGTTTCGAGACCACTTCGGATTTATAGTATCCTGCATTACGTAATATAATGATGCTTACAAAATAAAATTATCTATGAGGCTCAAGATCTCTGTTGCTATAAAACGGTTTTATTTGGAGTGAAGCGGAAGACTATAAAGGGATAACAAAGTGCGTTGCTAAGATGGGTAGGCGATCAGGTCCCTGCCGCTAAGAGAGGCAACCATTTTCCGCACAAAATTTTGGCCGGTGAAATTAGGCCTGCGATCTTCTGCTTGCTGAGAGGCATCCCTCTTCGTGGGAATCCCCTCAAAACATATACCGCTTTCCCTCCTCCACCCTTACCACATTATCGAACCACTCTTCAAACCACTCCCTGGCTTCAGTATGGACCGGCACAATCCACTCTGGATCGATCTGCTCAATAGCCCAGGCGATATCATCTCCTGATGCGTGCCCTGAGGCATGGTAGCGCCCATCAAAGTTCAGCGCCCCTTTTTCATCCAGCGAAAATCCACATGATTCAATACTGAAGCGTTGCAGCCAGTGCCAAAGCCTGTGAAAATCGATCTCCATCTCCTCATTGAAGGCCTCGCAAGCCGAGTAGATGTAGGTCCCGCCTTCCGGCTTTATATCCAGCAAGTGCTTCATATCAAAGAACGAGAAGCAGAGGATGTAGTTTTCGGGGCTTTCACGTATCGAGGTGTGATCCACATAGCGGTCGCCATAAAGAGGTTGAACGACCTCTTGCTCCCATTTTCTCCTCGACTTATCCCCGATTTCATTGTAGATGCTCAGTCCTTCTGTGCTACATGAGCCGCCGACGCAGTGCAGATTGTGCAACATGTATATGTCCTTGGCCATAGCCACAAGCTCCCGGCCTGTCTCCCTAGCGATCTGCTGGAAGGCCTCCAGCCGCTCGAAGTTGCGGGGCGAGAAGTCGGCGATCACTAGCCCCATTGAATCTTCCACCGCCTTCCGGCAGGCCTCCTTGACGGATTGCTCGGAGGTCTTCTCTCCCTCTGATGGACCGGCCCGCGTTCCTTCCGTGATCAGCACCGAGGCATCTTTAGCCTGCCGGATGAACTCCCGGGTGGACTGCTCATTCTTGCCATGCAGCCGGAAGTCGCCGGTGTAGGCCACGGTGGTATCGCCCCGCAGTATGTAGGCCACAGCTCCGAATATGGAGTGGTCCACAGGATAGGCAGAGATGTCGAAGGGAACTTCTAATGCAGCGTTATCAAAGCAACAGCAGTTCCCAGGCTCCAGTTTCTTGGCTCTCCTCCCATTCTGGCCGGGCTTGCGGGACAAAAAGGTGGTCAAAGCTTCACAGGGCTCCTCGGTGCAGCAGAAGTCTCTGCCCTGATAATTCATGCTGGCTACAGATCCCAGAAGAAGCCCCATCTCATCTGTCGGCCGACGGGGTGAGAGATAGGCGGTATCGGATTCAAGAGACGTAACGCCAGCATCTTGCATTCCCTTCATGATGACGATGCTCTCCGGGGAGGCCACTACGGGAATATCCTTTCTGAGCATTCCGATATTCCCGCAATGGTCGAGATGGGCATGGCTGAGGAGGATGGCAGCGACGTCGAGGGCTGGAAATTGGGCAATGGAAAGATCGGAAGGTATGAGGTCCGGGCGGTAGATATTGAGCTTTGGCAGCAGGTCCAGGTACATGAGATCGTGGATGCCGCGAGTGTCCCGGCTCTTCAGAAACTCTTCGTAGAAAGCTCCGTATTTGCCGAAGTTCTTGCCAAAGTCGAGGAATACTCCATCCCCGCCCTCCTCAAGGTAGATCTTGTTTCCACCGATGCCGTTAGCCCCATCGTATACTGTGAGCGATACCGTAAAACCTCCCTCCAGCATTACGAGAAAGCAATGGTCGATAATCAATATAAGGTTTTATGAAAGTCCCCACCAATGGCTTGAAGGAAGTCTGATACATCTTATGTGGAGATATTGAATAATTTCCGATTCATTAGTAAATGAGACCGCCCGCACCTCACCTCTCTGTCGGCCTCTCCTTCCCTACATACCTGCTCTTCGTCTGTCCGTCCTTCTTCCAGTAAAGGTACCAGTACGGCCCGTGCAGCTCACCACTGCCCCTGGCGCAGCGGCATGTGGGCTTGCCGCACCTCACATTCTGCAGCACGTAGGATCCACCCGCCCGGGACCGACTCGACCTCCAGGACATCGGCACCCATTTGCTCGGCCCGCTTGCGGAGCGCGTCAAGCCTCTTAAGCGGCCACAGCCGAGCAGCTCTCACAAAATTATATATTCAATTATCGTGAGGATTGTTTAAAGGAGGCCCACACCCTGCAGCCCAACACATTCGACGTGCTCCCCAAGCGCAAGCGCATCATCATGTTCAAGACAGCAGGCGGCTGGATCTTCAAGCACTTCTTCGACGACAGGAAGATCTTCAGGGATCTGGCCGACCACTACAACAAGGACCTCTATCGCTTCGAGTTCAAGACGGCAGGCGAGAGGAACAAGGCCCTCAAGCTTCTGGAGAGGCGCGGCTTTGATGTGGATCTGGTGGAGGACCTGAAGGGCTACGTGGTTAAGCTGCCCAGGCACAGCAGATACGCCCCTGTGCTGAAGAACTCCGTGGCCATGATCGAGACCCCGGAATGGCACATCTTCCTCATGAAGGACCCGGCCGCAGTAGAGGAGGCGCAGAGGCTTGGGGCGAAGATAGTAGAGGTGGACGTAAAATTCTAGGGGGGATCATATGCAGCCTTCGCCTCGGCTGGCTCGGTCTTCCAGTAGGCATTATACCAGAACCTGTGGCCATCTT
>Ga0255341_1001457_pt1 | contig 33439 bp, 48 predicted proteins | sample wastewater_treat_8_FD_192418 | JGI IMG/M metagenome (GOLD analysis project Ga0255341, IMG submission 192418) | Wastewater microbial communities from Lulu Island WWTP, Vancouver, Canada - plant12 | ecosystem: Engineered > WWTP > Wastewater > Unclassified | place: Canada: Vancouver, British... | reverse complement strand
ATGTACGATATGCACAAAGGAATATTACAACTTGATAGCTTTGACAATGTACTTCTTGAATTTAATAAGTTTGGGCCGAATGGAATCAGCCAGGAAGAAAACCCCCCAATACATGGTTTTGGTGTACATATAAGAAATAATAATACCTATACTATGCGGTATAATCTATTTGAAGATTTATCCGAAACTGGGAGCATCACACAGGTTAATGATGCTGCGGGGGAGAGAATTTCAAATCTTAGTATTTATGGCAATGTGTTTTGGCAGTCAGGATTAGGCAATGTAGGCACAAATTATGTTTTTCATCTTGGACGTTCTAACACTACCTATTCAAATATAAAAATATATAACAATACTTTTCTGAATCACACTGGAAGTGCAATATATTATTTTATAGGTCAGACAGGATCAGGGAATGAGATAAAAAACAATATCTACTATAATAATAGACAAATAAACGCTCCTTTTGCGAGTAGTTACAATTACTATAATTCAAATACTTCAAACCCATCGGAGACAGGAGGCCAGATAGCTACAGGCAATCCTTTTGTTAATACTGCAAACAGAGATTTCCATTTAAAATCTGCAACAAACACAGGGGCAACACTCTCTTCTCCTTATAACATTGACCCAGACGGCAAGACAAGAGGCCTTGACGGTGTATGGGATAGAGGGGCGTATGAATTTGTTGGTGGTGGGGCTGAAGATAGAGACTATGCTGGGAACATTAACAAAATACCTTCTGCATCCTTGCCATGTTCAACGAACCCTCGGAATGTTACACATGGCCTGACATCGCTTGAACCTGCTGTCTGCAAATGGGGAACAGGAAGCCCTGCTGGTTCTACAATGGCACAAAGGTTCAACAATCTACCGAATACTTATCCGTCAACATCAAATAATACGGTACATTCATTTACTGAATCTCTTGAATGCGGTGCTAATTATACACGGTATTTTGTCTGTCGTGATTTAGCATATCCGCCTAACTATATGGATGCTGTTGATAGAATTGACTTTTCAATACAGGTGGAAGCTGTGAACAGCCCTCCCCAGATGTCAAATCCAAAGCCAGCAGGAGAGACATTTGAATGTGGTGCTAACGTAGACTTATCAGTGCAGGCAGTTGATGAAGATCAGCCTGTTACATGCAGGTTTGACAGTGTAGATACCACGTTTGCCAATATGAGATATACCTTTGACTATGAGGCTCCTCCTATACCGACTCCTTCTATAACACAGCCATTAACAATAAACCTTACAAACAGAAGATACTTTGATGACGGAACAGGGAAGGCTGTGCTTCTTGCAGGTTCTCATACATGGTGTGGCATTCAGGGGGTAGAGGACTGGTGTGATACAGGTGATACGCCTAAATACTTTTCAGACTTTCTTGATTATGTAAAAAGCTACGGTCATAACTTCATCCGTCTATGGACGAATAACTCTACCGTTGGCTGGTTCCCTTATGCTGTGAACAGGCCTGGCCCAGGAACAGCACCTATGGATGGTGGCAAAAAGTTTAATTTCACAAGCCACAATCAGGATTACTTTGATATGCTGTATGCAAAGGTAGCAGAGGCTCAGAGCAAAGGTATTTATGTTTCAGTTATGCTGTTTGGCACTGGCGTTGAAATGAGAGATGATGATGACTGGACTTACAGTTCATGGATGGAAAACAATAATATCAACGCTGCGCTTGCTGCTGCCTTTGATTCACATGGCTATTCATTCTACACGACTAATGCATCAGCTTTGGAGATTCAGAAATTATTTGTAAAGAAAACAATAGATACCCTGAATGATCTTGATAATGTTATCTGGGAGATAATCAACGAGCCTGAATTATCACGGGCATCAACCTGGATTCAGGGGATGGTATCATACATACGGAGCTATGAAGCTACAAAATCAAAACAGCATCCTATCTGGTGGAGTTCATCTGGCTGGGGTGAGAGTGATTTAATAACGATAAACAGCACAGCAGATATTGGCGGTGTAGGAAATGACCCCACATTTCACTGGCTTACATTTTCAAGTACAAGCGATATTAACAATTACAACAAGCCTGTTATATGGGACAATGACCACATTATTGGCTGCATCCCTGATAAGGATGAGCCAGCAGTAAGAACAGGGATATGGAAAGCATTTACGAGAGGCTTAATGCCTATTCATATGGATGCTTACAACACGAATGTTGATCCAAACATGGGATGGGAATGTACAAACACTGGTTCTATCAGAACGCTATGGGATACCATCAGGCGTAGTCTCGGTAAAATTGTAGATTATGCGTATAAGATTGACCTGAAGAATATGCCTCCTTCTACAACGGTATCAAGCACTACCTTTGCTCTCGCCAGCCCAGGTAAAGAATACTTTATCTATTCACCTACAAAAACAAATATCACAGTAGCGTTGTCAGGCATAACAGGCACATTCGCAGTTGAAAAATACGATGTTGATACGGGGAATGTTTCCACATCAACAGATATAGAAGGCGGTGCTACACGGACAATAACGCCTCCTGGCAACGGCTCATTTACCGTATGGCTGAAATTGAGAGAGTCTGTTCACACAGGGCATCATGCCACGCTGACTTCTCCTGCATGTGGTATGTCATACACCTATTATAGCAGATGTATAGATGGCAAAAATAATGCAAATACTACTTCTCAGGTACATACCTTCACAGTATCAGGAGGCAGTGTACCATTAGGCACGCAGTTTATAACGCCTCTCGATTGCTCCCGTACTGGCCCAATGGTAGATGCATTGCCATACCCACTGTATCCTTATTGGGTGATGTGGACAACTGAGGCAGATCATGGTGAGGTAATGTGCCAGTTTATGATTGGTGAAGAAGGAACATACAGATTGTATCAATTAACACATGCGGTAGATTCGGGTAAGGATTCTCTGTTTCTTAAAGTTGATGACACAGGTGGAAGAGAGGATGCGTACATATACGATTTTCACCCTGGTGAAACATACCCTATTAGCTCATTAGGCTATGCCTATGTTTATGCTAATCTGAGAGGGAATGGTACAGAAGATTCCCCACAATACAGACCAGCATTATGGCATTTTACACCAGGACTTCATTCAATAACATTCTACGGGAGAGAAGCTTTTGCTGGTTTTGGCAGGTTCAGGTTTGAATGTATCGACTGCGGTGCGTCTGCTGCTGCAAAGGGTTTAATGATTATAGACGGTGATGGTGTTGGTACAGTTGGTGTGAATAGAACATATGACAAAGGTAGGTTTGGCCTATTCTGAGGTGACGATGGAAACGCGATTCTACAAAATCTCTGACGGTAATGGAGGCTATAAGTGGGATATGTCGCGAATAAAAGAAACGGTTATAGCTGGTCTCATACTATCAATTATCATATCAGCAGCAACAATAATTGGTAACAGAGTGTTCACACTGAGCCATATTGAATTAACTCTTGCAAGAATGGAAAAACATATGTTGAGAAGCGTACAGATGGATGAGATGCAGAATAAGCAGATAAACATTAACACAGAACTATTGTACAAGAAATACTATCCAGGCGTACCTCCACCACAGGTATGCTGGCCTACTCAGGAGGTTCCATAATGGGGCTAAACAACTCTGGAAAGAATTTTATCGTATGGAGCACGAAGAGAGGATAAAGTTTATTTCTGACTTTCTTCAAAGATATATGCCTTTAATTTGCGCAGAGCTGATAAGAAGAAAGAAGTGCAGGATGATGCGTAAGGTGGAGAAGAAGAGTGAAGGATAATTTTGCCAGAGCATTCTTATTTGTTTGTGATAGAGAAGGCTGGTATTCTAACCATCCGGCTGATTATGGTGGTGAAACTCTCCTCGGAATATCAAAAAGGTACTGGCCTAAAGAATTTGAAGAGATAAAAACACTACCAGATGACAAAAAATTGCTCTATGCCCGTGATTTCTACGAGATTAACTTCTGGCGCAAATTTAACTGTAACTCATATGTTTACCCTCTTGATATAATAATTTTCGATTCTACGGTAAATACAGGCAGGACTTTTTATGCCGAAGGCGATAAATGGTATGATGTATTATTAAAAAGAATAAAATATCATAATGATAAAGTGGAAAAAGACCCAACACAATTAGTACATCTGAGAGGATGGATGAATAGATGTTATTTGCTATATTCTACCTTTGTAAAGGAGACATAATGGCTCACATCAGCATAATAATGTGGCTTGCAGCAATTTGGAATAGTATTACAAATATCTTCAAAAGGAGAAAATGATGTTTAACTTTCTAAAATACTTACCTCAGATATTATTAAAGTTTAAGGATGTATCAGCGTCTTACGCTAAAGAAACAGGAGAAGAACGACCATTTTATCTTAGCCGGACTTTCGTCTTTTCAGCATTGTGCTTCATCGCAACACTGATTACAGCTATTACTGGCACGATAATAGACGAAAACTTTCTCGGAGTTCTTGCTGACAACATACCGACAATTATCAGTGGAATTATTGCCATAATAGGAGCAGTGTTGAGCTTTATCGCACAATGGAAGAGGAAAGACTAAACCAATTAGCTAAAATTAAGACTGTTACAATACCAGTATCTGGTATTGTAAGGTTTATAAAAAAACTATTCGGAGGTAAAAATGAAGAAATTAATTATCATAGTTATAGCGATGACCCTATCCTTGCTAAGTTACGGGATAGCATCCGCTCAGGAGACAAAGACATGGTTTAACGTACCATTTTCATTCGGACAGGATAATGCATATCTGTGTCAAGGTGGTAAGTGTTTCTTTGCTGTTGGTGGTGGTGTTGATATTATCGGTTACGAAAAAGAAATAGGCAAGAAAGGTAGTGTATTAGACCTTAAACTGCATGGCATGATGCTGTCAAAAGTGACCGATAACCAGAAAGGTACGCTGACAGGTGCAGCCATTACACTTGATGCAATGAGGTTAATGACAGGTGCAAAGATAAATATATTGATACCGCAGTTAAGCCTGCTTATCGGCCCTGCTGTTGCTTATGACATTGACAAAGGGAACATTGCCTACGGTGGAATGTGCAACTTGAGCTATAAATTCTAACGGGGAGCCTGGCTCCCCTTATCTTAATATTCTACTTTTTCATACGTCATTTCAAAGATGTCTGGTTTAATTGGATAGAGCTCACCCTGCACACCACGGATAACCCAATCATCTGCGTTTATGGCAAGTATGCCTTCCGGTGTTGTCAGCAAAAACGTAGATTCTACGAAACACAGCGACCCAAATTCGACCGTAGGTTTATCCAACGCTTCGTGTAACCATTCTGGCCAATCGCTTCTATCTGTCATTCTGCTTCTTGTCATCTGAAATGCTTCAATTATTACTGGTTTCTTCCTATATTTCATCTTATTTTTCTCCTTTATCTCTTTCATATTCAAGCAATACTTCAAGCATCTTTACTCTCTTTTTCAACGACTTATTTTCTTCTACCAATTCTATTATTCTTTTGCCTAACCTAATTTCTGTTTCTTTTATACCGTTTATCAACGTTTTTATCTGTTCTGTTATTTCAGCTACTTCAGCCATATGTGTTCCCTTCCTGTCAGATGCCGGTACTCATCCTGCAAACGCTGATATTGACCATACATCAACTCTATCAACTGTTCAAGCGACTCTACTTTTTTCTTCTCGTATTCTTCTTCAGTCATTTTCTCTCCCATTTTAACTCCTTCTGCTAATTCCCAGAAATTATCATTAACTAATTTGGTTACTTTAGGGTCTATATCTATTGAACCTTCCATTAATTTCTTTTTTATCCCCTCAAGGAAGTCCATAATTCACCATCCCTGTCTTACTCTGTTTGCACCTGTCGCATACGGATTATGAGGAGAATAAGGTGAATACGGATTGCCATATTTGCCGTAAGGATTATTGATTGAGTCAGGGCTGTACGGATTACCATATCTTCCATACGGATTGCTGATGCTGTTCGGATCGTAGGGGTTGCTATTAAGATTGCCAAGATATTTGCCGTCTGAGCTATAAATTTCAGGTGACTGAGCAAACACGGTTGTTGCGAATAACACTACTCCTACTACTATACCTATCAATGTTTTCATGGTATACCTCCTTTTATTCCTCGCTCTATCATTAATTGTAAATTACTACACCATTTCATACCTTCAAGTAACGGGACAGGCCAGGTATTCGTATCCCGAAACGATTCCAACTGGATGGCCTGCCCCTCCACAAATGTTAGGTCAGTGTTTACTCGATAAGATACCTCCTTTCGGTCTGAATTTGTGTGCCACATAGTAACAGCCCTGCTAAACTCCGCATCTGCGGTAGGAATAGCCAATTTCATATCTATCTCTTCTCCAAACTCACCTGGTACTCATTTAATGCCCTATCGCAGAGCCACTTATTAAGTTGCGCTCTTTTTTCAAGCCTCTCTGCCCGCCAGTCAACATCCCAGGTAATACCAAACAAAAACAGTAATATTATCGCAGAAAACAGTAAAACAGTTAAGATGGACTTAAACATCATGTTCCTCCTCATATTTTTCTATCAGCTCGTTGCATAGTTTGAATGCTTCCAAAAGCATATCATAAAGTTTTTTATACTTGTTTGAATGTAAAAACGAAATAACCTTATAACTATTAATAGAATTTTTTAATGATACGATATTTCTGTAATAATAGTGTGGATATTCTTTCTCGCCTTGCACGGATAGACATTGCGAATCATCATATTTAATTATAAAATGAATAACCGTGCCTGTACGCCATGCGATAGCGGTGTCTAAGTCTAATTTATGAATGCACTCACACACACCAGGACACCTGTCTATTTCACAGCTCGTGTTATTATTATGTGCATACAACTTTAACTTACGTGATAATTTAAGGAGTTTCTTCTCTTCTGGTTTCATAAATAAATACCTCACCCTTGCCCTCACAAGTCCGGCATGGTATTAATATCTCGCCTTTGCCACGGCATTTACGGCATCCATAGCCAAGGCATTCACAAGAATAAGTATGACCACCCAGACCATAACAGTCAGGGCATTCTGTGTATTCACCAGGATGCGACATTATTTTGTTAACCTCTTTCAGAAATTCTGTTTTAGTCATATGTTCTCCTTTTTAATCTTGTGAAGCGTAAGACAGGCCTCAAAGCCTTTCCACATCCACGGTTGTATCTGTCTGTACATGTGATCCCATCCTGAGTAATCTTTGCTGATCCTCAGGATATGTACTTCACCGACATACAACTCCATCACTTCTTCAACTAACCGTTGATAAGCTCCTAACTGGAGCCAATAGGTGTCATAAACGCTCTTGCTGGACTTCCAGTCTACGATAGCAAGTTTACCATTTACTTTTGCTATCATGTCAGGCGTCCCTCCGTATTGATATGTTTCTGACACCATATTCTTTTCAAGTGCAATTCACTCAACATGGTTGCCTTCATGCCAATGCAGAAAGTTCTTATGTGCTTGTATAGCTTTTTCGTTAATTTCCTGCGTGAAATGAGCAACATACTGCGGATCGAGAGTTTCACCTTTGAGATCAGCTTCAACATAAGCATGAGCAAGAGTGCCGATGTCGAAGTATTCTTGTTGTTTCTCATACAGCTTTTCTTGAGGGAACTCTTTTCCTCTCTTCCAAGCCCAGTAAATGAGTGCATCACTACCCCATCCACAGTTACGAAGGATAGTTGTAGCACCTGATACTGGTTCACCGTTTTTTAGTTTATAGTCTACGCGAGGCATATCACTCCTCCAAGAAGTCATCGTCTGATGACTGTTTTTTACCCCTGAGTTCAATTTTATCAGCTACAACACTCCATTCTACGCCTTTCTTACCATCCTTCTCCCAGTCTCTTCTGGATAAGGAGCCAGTGATACAGACCGACTGACCTTTTTTATATTGTGTGTTGTGGAAGCTAACGATATTAACCCACATCGGAGGTTTGTCCTTACCCGTATAGACAGCTATCGAGAATTTAGTTATTTTGCCGTACTGTTCGGAGTCTTTACCTACATTGCCCTCCAAATAAATACTATTCCATTTTGCCATCTTTCCCCCATACCAAGGCAGCTATTACACGTTCTGCCTCGTCATAAGACATCTGTGAGAAATTGGATATTTCCTTGCCAATAATTGCTTTTATATCTGACTTTTTAACTTTGAGTTCTCGGAGAGTTGCCTTCTGCCCGTCATTTATCATAGCAACATCCTCTTTATGACTTTTACCAGCAGCTTGGTTTCCATCATCGTCATCATCTGCAACAATGCCCACTATTGCTGCTAAAGCATACCGCCTCGCATAAGTTATCGCTGAACCAACTGCTTGAGGATCGGCCTTGAGGAATGGCATTTCAAACTCACTGCATAACCACTCCCCAGACGTGTGCATCAGGATAGTGCGGACTTTAATTTTATTACCGTCACATCCACCTGGTAATTGAGATACAGATAGACCATTATCTGTAAGAGGTTTGCGGGCAACCTCCCACACTGATGATAGGTCTGCATAATTGGATTTATAGAATGGATTTTGGCTGTCTTTCTTGGCGTTCTGAATAATAGACTGTGCTTTACATAATGCTTTTGCCAATTCGGCGATAGTACCTGACTTCATATCATCCTCCTTTATATTTTATCCAATTGTAGTTTATGCTGAGATATTTGTCAAGCAAAATTTAACATTAAAGCAAAAATAATTTTATGCAATTTATAAAACATTGAAATTATTGAGTATTAAAATTACATAAAAAATACTTGACAAGTATTGCAAACTATGTTTTTAATATAGACATGATAAAACTGACAACGAAACAACTTAAAATAACTAAACCGGATGCTGTTGTAGCAAAGCATTTAGGTGTGACACGGCAAACGGTGTATAACTGGCGTACAGGACGGAGTAAGCCTACTCTTGAGAATTTAAGGCGTATTGAGTGGCTTATAAGAAAGAATAAAATATAAACCTTCGTTGGGGGGATAATGAACCCCCCACAGGTGGCGTGATAGCAGAGGGTGTTGGGTGCCACGTCAACAATGCAGTTAGGTTTGGGAAACTGCCCTGTGGGGGATAAAAGGAGGGAAGGATGACAGATATTATAAAATCAAAGAGTAATTTACCATCGACAATACCATTACTGAACAAATTCATTTTAATCAAAGAACAACAATTAGAATCACAGAAGGCAGAAATAAAAGCCATTAAAAGTGCAGAACTCGGTGCAGAAGTAGAAAAACAAAAAATATGGGAAGCGGAGCAGACTGCCGAAATAGTGCTTGATGCTACTACACGGTTAGGAGAGTTACTGGCAGAGTTGCCAAAACCTAAGTTTAATAAACCCATCAATGGTTCTCTAAGAGGAACCATTGAATCTCTCCCACCAGGCATTAGCAAGAAACGATCTCATCAGGCGCAGACATTAGCAAAGAATAAGGCGATAGTTGAGCAGGAGAAGGCTAAAGCTAAAGAGAAGGATGATCTGCCTACACCTAAGAAAATTTATAGAATAATAAAACACCAAGAACGTAAGAACAAATTAAAAAATGAAGTAATAAAAGCGGTATCCAATAAACCACCTATAGTGAAACTATCTGATGCTATAGAGTGGTTAAACTTACAAAAAGAAGTTGATCTCTTACTCACTGATCCACCATACAGCACAGATGTAAATGATATATATAAATTTGCTTCATCATGGCTACCTTTAGCGTTAACGACGTTGAAACCAACAGGAAGAGCATATGTTTGTATTGGAGCATATCCACAAGAGTTGCACGCATATTTGTCCGTATCTATGCCGAGTCAAATATTAGTATGGACATACAAAAACACCCTTGGGCCTACCCCTACAAATCTATATAAACAAAATTGGCAAGCAATTCTTTATTATCAAATGCCCGATGCACCAAAAATAAATTGTCCTATCATGCTTGAACAGTTTAGCGTTCAGGATATTAATGCCCCTGATGGTAGATTAGGGGATAGATATCACGCTTGGCAGAAACCAATGGAGTTGGCAGAACGCTTTATTAAACACTCTACCGAACCAGAGCAAATTGTCATTGACCCTTTTTGTTGTACTGGGACGTTCCTTTTAGCTGCTGCCAAATTAGGCAGGATATCAAGAGGATGTGACAACAACGAGGACAATCTAAATATAGCCATTGAGAGGGGATGTGTCCGTGAATAGAACTGTAGAATCAGATATGAATATATCCATATGGCTATTCAATAATCTTGTCTGGCCTATGTGCAAAGAGAATGGGTTATTTAGCGGAGACTTAATCCGCATGGAGGGGAGGCCAGATGTTGAGTTGGCAAATATGCTTGATTATCATTCTGGTATAGATGGTTGGCATATTCACAAAATAAACGGTATACGAGGTATAGCATCCAGGGTGCAATGGCGTGGTGGTGAAGATTGGAGAACATTTACAATCAGAGTAGCAAGAAAAAGTGGTGTTGCCACTGAATATCAAAAAAGAAATTTAGCTATTAATTCACAGAACGGATGGTTATATCCGTTTATTACTTTACAGGCATACGCAAAAACAAAACAAGGGCCTATTTTATCTATCGGTGTGATAAAAACTACAACTTTATATTCATACATTACCAAGATTGGTTTAGAGAATATTAACAGTCGATGGGCTTATGATGGTAAGGCAAAGTTTGCATACATTACCTGGGATGAGTTGTTAAAAAACGGATATGATGTCAAGATTGTAAATGGCTAATCCACAAAAAGAAAATGGATACGTTGCAATAGCGAATGAGATCGTAGACCAACTATGTTTATATCGCTTATCAGGTGAAGAATGGCAGGTGCTTCTTGTTGTTCTTAGAAAAACATATGGTTGGAATAAAAAAGAAGATGCTATATCCTTCAGCCAATTCGCGGAAGCAACAAACATACCGAGACCAAATGTAATACGGGCAATAAAGAAGCTGGTATCAAAAAAGATACTAGGTAGTATCAAAAAAGATACCAGCAGTATGAATGTATATGAATTTAATAAGGATTACGATACATGGCAGGTAGTATCAAAAAAGATACCTGGTATCAAAAAAGATACTACTCTGGTATCAAAAATGATACCAAAAGTGGTATCAAAAATGATACATACAAAAGACAATAAACCAATATTAAAACCATATATACCGCTTTTTGAAAAATTCTGGGAAGCATATCCTCTTAGAAATGGACATAAGGTAGGTAAACAAAAAACATATAAACTATTTGCTTCTCTTCTCAATGGAGATAGAGAACTCATAATACAGGCAGCTCAGAATTACGCAAAGAGTAAACTGGCAAAAGATGGATATGCTAAAGACCCCGAGCGGTTTCTGAAGGATGACTATTGGCGAGACTGGCTCGAAGTAAAGAAACAAAAACAAGGAGAGAGTGAATTTATATGACCTCAATTACCGACCTACAACAGGAGCAGGTTTTAGCAACCTATGACGGTGAGGATAAGATAGTAACAGGCAATGAGTTATACAGTTATATCAAGAGTCAGGCTAAACCAAAATTATCTTTTTCGTCTAAACTATCGAAACTCGATCGCATAACAGGCGGTTTTAACGGGGGTCAGTTAATTGTTGTTTCAGGCACTACCGGACATGGCAAGACTACCTTGTGTCAAACATTCTGCTTAAACGCTCAAGCGCAAGGTATGTTGTCTACATGGTTTAGTTATGAGTTGCAGCCAGAATACTTTCTTGAACAGTTTCCTGATGATACTATGCACAATATTCTCATGCCTGCCGTTCTCAGCGGCAGAAGTCCTGAATGGATAGAACTACGTTCTTGGGAGTCTAAATTAAAATATGATAGCCACATTGTGTTTATAGACCATCTGCATTTCTTAGTAGACCTGCACAAGTCACGCAATATATCGTTTGATGTTGGTTCTGTTGTCCGTAACCTGAAACTAATGGCGCTCAAGCATAATTTGGTTGTTTTCTTGATATGCCATACCATGAAAACTAAAGAGGATATTGATATGGAACTTGGCCTCGGTTCTGTTAGAGATTCATCGCTGATAGAACAGGAAGCAGACCAGGTTTATTATATTTGGCGTGACCTAGAAAAGGATAATGGGTCTATACTCAAGGTGGCTAAGAACCGTAGAAGGGGAATAATAAATAAAAAAATAAGGCTGGTGTACAATGACGGAAGACTCTATGAGGAAGCAGACGAGGAAGAAAATACAAGAACTGATAGCGGGAACAGGTCCGCAATGGGCAAAGGAAAGACGAAAGGAATACCTAAAGGGGGTGTGTACGTCTAAAGTGATTGAAACATGGGGACACATGGCTAAGTATGAACATTTTGAACACGTAGGATGCACAGCATTAAAAATAATATTCGGTCAGGAAGTTATTGATGACATTAAACAATTAATGAAAATAAAGAGAGAATTTGTAATGTTGAATACTGACAAGAAGTTTGACATCACACCAGAAATGATAGCACAGGCAAGAGATTATCCTTTTGAGTACTTGTATGAATTTAAAAGAAACATGGCTCTTTGTCCTTTTCACAATGATACCTCGCCAAGTATGAGTCTGAAGAACAACAAGGTTAGATGTTGGAGTTGCAACAAGTCATGGGACACTATTGCATTTGTTATGGAGAAAGAAGGTTTGTCATTTCAAGATGCGGTTAGGAGGTTACAATGAACAAACTATCCTGGTATTCGCTCAAAAAGAAGAAAAAAAGAATAAACACAGATAATAAACTCGGCAATATTGCCGTTATCGACTACTAATGGACATCCACACGATATGCCATATCTATTGCATGATATTAATAGCTAGTGTTGTAGTTATAATAATACTTTTTATGCGAGGTAAACGGTGAATATACTCGGTATAGACCCTGGCAACGTCCAATCTGCAATAGTGTTATATAATACAGAAACAAAAACTATTGATATGGCACGGATTCAAAAAAATGAAGAACTTGCAGGGGCGCTTGTGTATTTTCAGCATACTAAAATAAAACCGTACATAGAAATGATAGCAAGCTACGGCATGGCAGTCGGTAAAGAAGTGTTTAATACATGCGTATGGATAGGCAGGTTTTTACAGATACTTGAGATAAACGAACCTGAACTTATCTATCGCAAGGATGTTAAGCTCACTCTCTGTAACAGTATGCGTGCAAAAGACACAAATATCAGACAGGCATGTATAGACATCCTCGGTAAAGAAAAAACAAAAGGGATAAAAAAAGATATGTGGAGTGCGTTAGCGATATGTCTGACAGTAGCGTCTAATTTTGCCGAGAATAGGTCTACAATTGAAAAAAAGGTATGAACCTATACAAAGTATCATGTTAAGGTGTAGAAAACGAATACAGACGAAATTTGGAGGGGATGAATGGGACACTATTGGCCTGACTGCGGGACACTCAGATTTGACACGGCTGCGGAGATCACGGAGGCGATGCGAAGATACGTTGACTCTAACTCAAACGGTAAAAGCATCGGTTATCTAAAAGAAGCAAAAGAAAAACTGAATGAATTGATAGAGTTAGAAATTGAACTTAAAGGTGAGCAAGAGGCATTAAAAGGCGATAAACGAAAAACTATTGTGTCGGCATTACAGCAATGGCATGAGATATACAAAGATAAGATTGAGTTTATCCATAAGTTTCGGGATGAGATAGAACAGTATCGGGATCAGATAGAAGCCATGTATCAAACAGCGTACTATCTGCGTAACTTATTGGCTGCCTCGGTAAGTATTGAGACAAGGTTGAGGTTTGTCCTGAATGGTCTGGATACAAGACTAAAGACGAGAAGAAAATTGAATAACCCGGTAAAGAAAAAGGCCCCGTGAAGGGGCCTAGAAGGGGCCTAGAAGGGGCCTATTAAAGTTCTTTAAGTATTTCCCTGAGCTCCTCATTGCTGAGGAGCTCTGGAGGAACAGATTTCATTGCTAAACCGTACCAGTCGCTGATATAAACATATTCTCCGTCATGGGTTGCAATACGGTAATCTCTGTGATTACCGTAAGGGTCTCTACTACATAAAATGTCATGCTCAGGGGTGTTCAATTTATCTAACCCCTCATACACTCTTTTAATCAAACTCTCCCTTTTAATTTCCATATCTTCCTCCTTTTTATTTTATTTATCAACCATACTATCATTATAGCGGTTATTAGCATTATGTCAATTATTTTTTAGTGTTTTTTATCATTATTATACCTGTATTTAATAATATCAATAGGTTGTGAGTAATTATGTATACTAATTTCAGGATATTATGTTAACTAATTGTCAAGATTTTAGTTGACAAACAGTTGATATTAATATTATAGCATGATATGTACATCATGTTATTACTTCTCACGCTTCTCATAACACTCTCTCCTAAAGCCCGGGTTTATCCTCCTTTACCCGGGCGAGGATATTATCATGGTTAAGGGGCAGGTCTGTGCCATCAAAACGATGATGGATGGAGACGTGCGCATAACCGTTAACATACCTTCAGAGGTAGTACCTCGGGACATAATAGACTGGAGGTTTGAGGATGTGGTAATTGTAACGAAACCCGACATACGGGGTGGCTCGGGATTGGGGGGTGAACTTGGAAGTGCCTTTGATGAAAAATAAATATTATTCTCAAACCACCCCGGGGGAGGGGTTCGGGGTGGGGGTACTGGGTAGGTCAAGCGCCAACGAACACTCGCAATTTCAGTTCGTAGTATAGGGGGACTAAATGGCTAAAAAGAAAAAGAAAGCAAAAAAGCAGAAAACAACAAAGGGAGGTAAAAAATAATGCCATGCGGTAGAAAAAAGAAACCGAGAGGTAAGTGATGGGAGGCGTAGGTTCAAGAGGTGTTATAGGCAACCGGGGTAACAAGAACCCGAAGAACCCTAATAAACGGACATATTCTGATAAGTTCAAAAAGTCTGTTCAACGTGCGCTTGAGAAGAAAGCGAAAGAAACAGGCAAGTCCATATATGATGTTTTTGCCGACCAGTTGTACACAGTAGACAAAAAACAGCCTCAGATATGGGCTGCCAATTTCAAGACTCTTGTAGAGATACTTGTAACTAAAGAGTCCAAAAGCACTATCGAGAAACACGAATATGGCCCGACTATTCTACTGCCCGAGCTTGAGAAAGATGAAGAACAGTATCGTCCGAAGGAGTTAGTGCATTAATGGATATTGTATGGCAACCGCATAAAGGCCCGCAATGGGAATTCTCGCGGTCAAGCGAGGATGAGGTGCTTTATGGTGGTGCAGCTGGTGGTGGCAAGACTGATAGCCTTATCATGGAGGCTATACGATACATACGACACCCACGTTATCATGCACTAATAATAAGGCGCACATTCACCGAATTACAAGAAATTATTGATAGGACAAGACGATATTATCCGCCTATGGGAGGAGACTATAAAGCGTCAGAACACAGGTGGTACTTCCCGTCAGGTGCAAAGGTGTCGATGGGTCATTGCCAGCATGACGGGTCTGAATATCAGTACCAGGGCAGAGAGTTTCAATACATCGCGTTTGACGAGGCAGGGCAGTTTCTCCCCAAGCAGATATTATATCTCTTTAGTCGGTGCAGATCGTCCCAAGGCATAAAAAAACGTATCAGATATGCAACCAACCCTGGTGGCCCGGCACATCAGTTTCTTAAAGACAGATTCTGCATTGGCGAGTATCCGATGGGTAACAAGGTCTTCCATGAAATAGTCCACTTTGAGATAGGTGGTAAAAAACACTCTGAAACGATAACAAGAAAGTTCATCCCTGCGAAATTAGACGATAACCCTACACTTGCCAATAACGACCCGACCTACAGGGCGCTCCTTACTCAATTACCTCCGGTAGAACGGATGAGACTGCTTGAAGGCAGATGGGATTCTTTCGAGGGTCAAGTGTTTTCCGAGTTAAACCGTGAAGTGCATGGATGCGAACCATTCGATATACCTCCAGAATGGACACGATTCAGGTCATTTGACTGGGGTTATAGCTCACCATTCTGTGTGCAGTGGTGGGCAGTTGACTATGACCGTCACCTGTATTTATACCGTGAATGGTATGGGGGGAGAAAAGACGAAGCCAGGCAGTCTTATGTTGGTCTGAAAATGACCGCATCTGATATTGCAAGAAAGATAAAAGAGATCGAGGAACAGGACAAGCGTATCGGGGGCCGAGTCTTACCTGGTCCAGCAGACCCATCAATATGGTCAAAGAGGCGTGACATGAAGACGGGTATAGTCGGCCCCTCAGTAGCAGATGAGATGTCGGCAGAAGGAGTGACGTGGCTTCGTGGTGATAATAACCGTATACTCGGTAAACAACAGGTACATTCACGGTTATCCCTTGACGACCACGGCAACCCTGGTATGCATATCTTCAATAACTGCGAGCATTGGTGGCGTACAATGGCTCTGCTTAAACAGCATCCGAGGGAGCCTGAAGATATAGATCATGTTAATGCTGAAGACCACTGCTACGACTGTTCACGGTATGCATTAATGAGTAGACCTATTAGACCGACTGTCAAAAAACGCAGTGATATAGGGTCTTTCCAGTGGGAGCGCAGAAGGCTTATAAGAGCGAAAGAGTATGCAATACAGCACGGCACGAGCATTAATTCTGCATACGGGATGGTCAGATAATGGCAAAAAAACAAAGTAAGACATCGTATCAAACAGCTAAAAAAGCATCACCCGAGTCACAGGCAACAAAATGGTTAGAAAAGATCAACAGGGCGCGGGAGGTTAAAGAAGAATGGTATCGAACCTTCAAGGTTGCACTTGCTTATGAATATCTTGAAGGTCGACAGATACCACCTGGATGGAAGGTAAATGAATGGATCACCATTAACCTCATATATGCAAATTTGCGATCAGTGTTGCCAACACTGTATCGTACAGACCCATACTTTTATGTTAAAATTAAACGGTCATATATCCCCGATCCCATGATGATAGCATACTACGAACAGATAGCCCTTGTAAGGCAGTCAATGCTGAATTATCTAAAGGGCGAACTGAATTTAAAAGAGAAGATGAGACTTGCTATCTTTGATGCCATGTTTCAATTTGGAACTATAAAAGTACATCACGAGGCTGACCTTATCGATAACCCTGCTGCAGGCGAACCTCTCCGTGATGCTAACGGGAATGTAGTATTGGATGAGATAGGTACTGTTATTACCGAACCGGAGTATCTTCCGGCAAATGAGGCATACAAAGTAACAAGAATACATCCGAATGATATTATATTTGACGAGAATGCTGGCCCACTTGAGGATGACTGGGCATGGATAGCACAGAGGATTACTGCCCCGCACGATGAAGTCAGAAATGATAAAAGATATGACAAGAAAGCCCGTGAGTCCGTACAGGCAACCGAGGCAACGGATGAAATTAATAAGCATCAGGAACAACGCAAAAAGGGGATGGCATTAGCAAGCAAGACAAAAGAAAACGATATTGTCGTAAAGTATGAAATATATGACCTTATGAATAAACAATGGATGGTCATTGCTGATGGATGCAATGACTTTCTTATTAAACCAGATGACCTGCCTGCTGGGGTCGAAAAACACCCTTATGCATTTCTGAGATTTTTCCTGCGCGACTCTTCCCCTTATCCCATACCACCGGTATCACAATGGCTTGATCCGCAACGGGAATATTGCGATTCAAGGTCAAGAATGGTAGTGCACAGAAAACGGTTTAACAGAAAGTACCAGGTATGGTCAGAAGGGTTGTCATCAGAAGATGAATTAACAAAACTTGAAGTAGGCGGTGACGGTACTATTATCCAGCTAATGTCCAATGCGCCATCTGTTTTCCCGATAGCTGATGCTCCGCTTGATGCACAGAATTATCAGGAGATATTGCTCCTCAGAAAAGATTTTGATGATGTTGCTGTTGGCCCGAACCAGAGGGGTAGCGGTACGGGGATAGATTCGGCAACCGAAGCAGGGATAATTGAAAAGCGCGTAATGATACAGGAAGGTGACGACATTGCACAGGTTGTTGACTTCTCAACACGCATTGCAGAAAAATTGGATATGCAGGTGCAAGTACACTTGACACAGGAACAGGCAGTGAAGGTAACGGGCCCGGACGGGAATGAAACATGGCAGATGGTACGCCCGGTAGATTACGAGGACATAGAGGGCGAATATCAGTACAGCGTGAATGTAGGTATGATGCAACCACAACTGCCAGAAGTAGAGAGGTCACAGTTCACGGCAGTATTAAACCTCTTTGCTTCAGCACCGCAGTTAATGTACTCAAAACGTTTACTTAAGAAAATAGCAGAGATGTATCATATCTCGGACGATGCCCTTGTAGAAGAGTTATGGAGTATAGCACAGATGATGCTCAGTGGGCAGATACCTATGCCCGGGCAACAAGGGTCTGTCCCCGGTAGCCCAATGATGCCTGGTGCTGGTATGACAGGTCGTGGAGGGATAGATAATTTTAGAGGAGGAGTATAATGGCAGGATTGACGACAAAAAAAGAGCAGTTTAAACCATGTGACCATACTGACTGTGTATTTTACAAGAAAGCAATATTGACAAGGAAAGAGAGGCCATATCCACCAGGTCTTAAAAAACCACCGCAGGTTGAGTATACGTTTACACCATTTCCACTTTCATGTTCTGTATGCGAAGAGTTTGTTATGGCAGACTTATATCGCAAGAAGGAGTAACGATGCCCAGGTACGACTACTTATGCGAACATTGCGGTATAATTCAGGATGTCTATGCCCGTATCAGCGAAGAGGTTGTAGAATGCCCTCGGTGTGGTATGAAAGCACAAAGAAAGTTCAGCCCGCCTGAAAGCAAACCTATCATAGATATCGAGCCGTACTGGGATGAGAATATAAGTGATAAGCCAATTTATATTCAGTCAAGAAAACACAAAGCTATGGTGCTGAAAGAACATGGATTAAAAATGAAAAGAGGGATATCAGATTACCGATGAGAGTTTGTGATAAGTGTCATAAGAGTTTGTTGCATGCAACATTCAGGAATTTGAAAGATAGTTCGGAAGTAGACCTATGTATAGACTGTTATCAGATATTTGCAGATTGGGTATATAACCTTGGGCGAAAGAAAGAAAACGATCCTATAGATACGCCAAAAACTACGAGGAGGAGAAAATGACAGAATTAGACGGAAAAAGCCCCTTGACTGCTGTTGAGAAACCAGTGGATTCGACTGCCGATGCAGCCACGGAGACACCTTCATCAACAAGCGAAGGATCAGCAGGCCAGAACATAGAAGGTGAGAGCAAAACATCTACGGATGTCACTCCATCTGACACGGTACGCTTTTTGACCCTCGATGACGTTCCTGAAGAGCATCGACCTTATGTCGAGTCGCTACTGAAGGATCGGGAAAAGCAGATGATGGCTGCGTATACGAAAAAGACACAAGAGCTTGCAAAGGACAGGCAGAAGATTGAGGCCTACAACGCATTTGAGCGTAACCCTGAAGCTGTGATAAGACAGATAGCCCAGCAACAGGGTTTTGACCTTATCCCCAGAGGGCAGCAGCAACAACAGAGTATAGTTGATACTGCTGGCTGGGAACCGCAGACATGGGATGAGGTGTTGCAGCGAGCAGAGGAGCGTGCAACTGCCAGAATTATTGAGCAGTTGAAGCCTATGCTTGGGCCACTGTACGAAAACCTTCAGCAGGTGAAAAGTCAGAGCATAGAAAACCAGTTATCGCAAATAGACGAGAACTGGCGAATCTACGAGGACGAGATTAAGTCCAACATGGAGTTTATTAAGCCTGACTTGTTGAAGACTGCTGAAGGCATCAAGAAACTGTATCGGATGTCTGTTCCTGAAGAGGTATTCGCGAGCAGAGCTACTCAGGCAGCTATCAAGCAGTTTGAGGCTAAAACAAAGGCTGCACAAATTGAGGGCAAGAGCAAGGTAAATAAGACCGCACCATCTATTGGCAAAATTGAGAGTTTTCACGATGCGGTCATGGCAGCTAAAAAGATACATAACATGATTTAGGAGGCAAATATGTCTACAATAGGAGCAACAGCACCATCGCAACACACGATAAATTATGATGCGCTCCTTTCGACTACGCTGTTTGCGTTTCGTCCTAAGATGGTTGACAACATCTTCAAGTCATCCGGGTTTCTTGCATTATTGAGAAGCAGGGGCGCAATAGAATATCAGAATGGCGGAGAAAGGATTGCACAGCCGTTAATGTACGAAAAGAATACCACGGTTAAGTCATATCACGGGTACGAGCAACTCGATACCACACCGCAGGACGGTATGACCACTGCATTCTATCCGTGGTGTGAGATTGGAGGCACAATAGCAATTAGCAGGCTGGAAGAACGGCAGAACTCTGGTGAGGCAGCTATCCTAAAACTCCTCGAAAAGAAAATTATGCAGACAGAAATGAGCATAAAAGAGTCTGTCAACACCCAGTTGATTTGTGGGACTGTTTCAAGCGGAACATTTGTCGAAGGCAATGGCATGAAGGATATGTACCCGCTTGGTTATTTCCTGAGAAAGGCAAAAGCCACGAACCCGACAACATCGAATGTCGGCAATATATCGGCTGCAACCTATTCGTGGTGGAGACACCGTGTAGGCGACTTCGGATCAGGCGGAGCAACGGGAGCTGATTTTAATGTCAATGTAACTACCAGGTCAGGGTTAAAAACTTATCTTTACAGGCTTTGGAACTTCTGCTCACGAGGCGGAGACGGTTCTGGCCCCGACATTATACTGAGCGATCAGGTAACATACGAAACATACGAGATGGCGCTAGATGCGTCAAAACAGTATATAAATACTGACATGGCAGAACTTGGGTTTGATACGGTCAGGCTCAAAGGCGGTACAATGTTGTGGGATGAGTTAGTACCTGATCTCCACTCTGGTACAACGGCAATTACTGCGGGGACTGCGTTTATGATCAACTCCAAATTCTACAAACTGGTCATAGATGAGCAGACGGATTTTGTGACCACACCATTCATCGAACCGGAAAACCAGACAGCAAAAGTTGCAAAGGTGTTGTTTATGGGAAATTCAACTGTATCAAATCTGCGAAAACATGGTGTCGGGCTTAATATTGCCCAGAACATCGTATCGTAAGGAGGCAATTATGTTATTTCAACGGATAAACAGAAATGATCCTGAAAAGATATTCATTGTAGTTTACAATTCGTATTCGACTGCAAGTTTGACAAATGGTCAGCCGGTCATATGGGACTATGCTGCTGATGCTAACGGTGTATCGGTAACTAAACCTGCCGATGGAACTGGACGAGCAGGGCACTATGGTTCGGCTATAGCTGGAATTGCGTGTGAAACTATAGCATCAGGCGCATATGGTCTTGTGCAGGTATATGGTTATCATGCGGCCGTAAGGGTACGGACATGGACTGGCGGTGCGCCAGCAATTGCTGCCGGGACTGCCCTGGCTTCATTAAGTGCAGTATTCGCGCTTGAATCGTATCCTGCTTCTGCGGCAGCAACGTCCACACATACGTTGCACAATGCTCAATATTGCGCTTTTGCGCTTGCAGCACAGGCATCGTATACAACGAAAGCCATCGCCTGCTTTATTAAGGCGCTGTAACATAATTTGTCGGGTGTTGTAACGGGGGAACAACAGGGGTGACCCGACACACTCCTGCCCCTATAATATGTCGGGAGGGTTAAATGATAGAAACAGCACAACAAAAGTACAGCAAGGATAAGGAATTTCGTGAACCTGTTCTCAGGTGTGACCAGTGTCAGGCATTATTGTTATTAACTGATTTGCATAAAAGAGGCATGTGTATCCATTGTGGCAGTACAAAGGTCAGAAATGTAAGGGTAATGAATGATGATGATATGAAACAGGTTACAGAGTGGGCAGAATCAGGGGTAATAGACCGTGACTGGCTATTATTGTTTGACGGTGGTGACATATGAGGATATGCATCGGCATACCGTGTTACCGAGATGTAGCCGGAGAAACACTATCTGACTATATGAGATTTGCTTATTACTGTGGAAGAAGACTGCCTGAACATGATTTCTTTTTGGCGGTCAAGACCAAGAGTGAACAATTCAGGGCAAGAAACGCCATAGTAGAATCAGCAAGACAACTGTCCTGTGACTATATGTTTTTTTTAGACGATGACCAGGTTATTGACTGGGAAGATTCCCCTGGGCCAATAGAGCGGTATGGATTGCTTGCAAAACTTATTTCACATATGGAAAATGACCCTTTGTTAGGTATAGTAGGTGCGCTTTATTATCACCGAGGAGCAGAATGCAGACCAGTCATTATGAAACATGGTACAGATGGGGGATATTACTGGTTACGGGATGACGAGGTAATTAATGGGCTTCAGGAGGTAGCTGTTACTGGCGGAGGATGTATGCTGATACGGATGTCATTATTTGACCGTGTGCAGGGGCCATATTTTGAACCTGAGTTTCAATTTGGGACAGATATACAAATATGTAAGAAGGCAGTTGAGGCAGGCTTTAAAGTAGCATGTGATACGTCTATAAAAGTTGGTCACGTTATGAACAGAAGGGAGATTGTAACTCCACAAAACAGGCACCGTATCGCACAGGAAAATGCACGGCATCATGCTGGTGGTGATGAAGGGTTGGTTAAGTCATGGCTGACAAATTCAACGCTAACTCTTTATAGAATGGATGTGGAGGAATATCTTGGGAAGACATTTAGCGAATGTATCGAAATAGCTGAACGATATAATGAACACGAAATAAATAATGCCAAAAAGAGAAATGACCTTATAGGGTATTATGCATCGAGGGGGGATAAACAGCTTGCCCGTCAACTGGTATTTCATCATAGTCAACCGATGATTACTCAGCTTGAGATGTGGCATTCGATGATAAATACGCAGGCCCCAGGATATGGGTGTGATTTCGGTTGTGGGTCAGCCCCGGTCACATTTGAATTTGTCCTCAGAGGGCATAGGATGGATTTTATCGATATTAATGGTTCGACAGCTTATGAGTTTACTAAATGGAGAGCTAAAAAGAGAGGAGTAGAAGACCTATGCGGATGGTCATGGGGCGGGCTATATGACTATATCTTTTTTCTGGATAGCATCGAACATCTGGAAAATTGGGAAGAAGTATTGGCAGAAGCAGCAAAGAGGCTAAAAACAAATGGTGGGATAATTACTAATTATTATCTTAATTATGATAATAAAAACCCTGAGCATATTTCGATGGATAAAGATGCTGTAACCAAGCATCTTATATCATTAGGCATATATCCTTTAAGTGAAATATTATGGGTTAAAAAAGACCTCGGGTTTATGGACAGAGGCAAGGAGGCTAATAATGAGCGATATTACCAGGAGAACCGTATTCTATTATCGTGATAAGAAAAAATTCTATAATGCTTCAGGCGCAGTCATTGATACAGTTGAATGTATTAAGTTTCACCCATTCTGCAGGGTATTGATAAATGGTCAACACTACATAGAACCGTGGAATGGAGTAGTGACAGGCAACTGGAAATTCCCTGATATACAGTTTGCTGACTTTGTTCCTGATAACTCATGCAATATTGTCACTAGTGTTGAGGAGATAGAGCCTGATAAATTCTCGATACTGCTTACTGGCGATCCGAATGATACCCGTTTACACGGAGGCACTCCGTATACAAAAGTAGGTAGATGAACAGTATTGAAAAAGAAGTACTCAAGCTGATAGGTGAAAACACAACCATCCCCGATGTGTTTAATGAAGTTGGTATTAAGCAGATAAGGGATTCGCTGAACGATGCCATTGCTGAACTCTGCATGGTTACAGGGTCATACAAACAGGTCTATTATCTATCTCTTGTTGCTGATCAGTTCACCTATAAGCTACAGTGGAAGACTGACTATTTCGGATATGTTCTCCACGCCTACAATAAACAGCAAAGACGACCACTTATACAGACTGACGCTATATATCTCGGTATGATGGATAAAAACTGGCTGCTGTCAAATGGCGATCCTACTCATTACTTTCATATCGGATACAATTATATCGGGGTATATCCTGTTCCTTCGGTAGGGGGAGGGGTAATTGAATTTGACAGCGTAGTTATCCCGAAACCATATACTGGTGATAATGACCTTGTAAAGGTTAGGGGTAATTACATGAGAGCCTGTGTTTACTATGCTGTATCAGAATATTATGCGAGCCGTGGTGATGCGAACAGGGCTACAGACTGGTTTAACAGGTATCTTGAAACTGCTGCGTTAGTTAAACTGAAACCTCAACAGACTGAACGATACTACAGGATGAAGGATAAATGAACTTTCTGGATATAATTGTACAGGCAAGGACGTTCTTACGCGACCCCGATGGGCTTATATGGGACTCTGATATGCTTGGTCTGTACTGGCATGAAGCGCAGACAGAAATAGCGCAAAAGACAGGGTTATTGCAACGGGCAAGGACGCTTAGATATCCTTCTCAGGCATCTATAACATATATGCATGAGTGGGAATATCAGCATACAATGGGGAACCGTATATCAACCATATGCCCGTTCAAATTGCACCACGAACATGAAGACGGTATTGTCATAATGTACTCCTGGGAGCCGGTCTACAACTCAACCAGCCAGATTGCGATAGATGATAATTACAGGATCACGCAATGGTGGGAGGCCGCCTACGGAGTAATCTCCGAACCTCCACGGGTTATCCTCAACGAGGCCTTTGAGTCCATCAAATACGCGGCCTTCGACCAGCATATGATAACTCACAAAGATGAACGTACTCTGATGCGTGGGGATGGATATTATAAGACTACCAAGGGTATGGCACAGTATTATTATTTCCCCGATGATTTCAGGCGCGAGATGGTGTTGTATCCCATACCAAAGATAACCTTTGATGACAGCAGAATTTATCCTCCAAGCGGGTTACTTGATAAAACTATCAGTCTGTATACCGGATATGCATACACGCATATGTGGGAAACCGTGTACAGGGATGTAGTGGACAGGATATTGCTTGTTTCTGGGGACTACCTGCTGTTAACCGATGGGAGCAAGTTATATGGTGTGACGCACGATAAAGAAACAAAAGACTATGACTTTACTCATTCTTATGTGTCAGAATTGATACGTTATAATTATCTCTACGACTGGGAATATGACACCCTTGAGGGGAACCCGGTAAATGCAGAAACAGACGACTACAATTACATGTACTATTTTGAGTATCCAAACACAGAAAAAGAGATACCAGGATATATTACAGGCACAAGCGATGAGGTTATAACAGAAAGCGATGCCAAACTTGACGTAGATGGACAACTATTTCTTATCTATGAATACACCCCTCAACCTGTCGAGGACTACACAAATGAATTATCAGACTGGCCTGAATATATGCTGAAGATAATTATGGCAGGTATGCTTGAACGATGCTTCTCAGCAGATACAGACGGTTTTATCCCAAGTTTACGGGACTATTGGAAAATGAGAAAAGAGATAGGGATAAGGGGTATTAAACTGTTTAAGACTATGCGTTCACGGGACAGGGACTACAGACTTGGTTTGCATGATGGTGATATGCACAGAAAGCACCCTCGGTTATCCCATCATTATCCTGCTATGTAGGGGGAGAAATGGCAGTTAAGTTTTTACCAACTGGTTCGCTCGATATAACAACAGCACCAACACTTCTCCCGGCAGAGGTAGAAAACAAGAATGCTGTTTCCGGCGCTTTAAGAAGATGCACGAATTTAAGGCTTGACGAAACAGGCAGGGCAAGGACAAGGTTTGGCTCTACCAGAGGATCAGTAGTAATATCCCCTGCCAACCTCATGCTTGAGTCGGAAGGGCATAGATACGAATTTGGTGGAGGATATATATACAGGGACGAGGTAGAGATATCCTCTGGTCTGACCAATGCCCAGTGGTCTGCTGTTATAGGCAAGTCATGGAACGAAACTGACAAAAACATATATGCTACAAATGGAGTTGACAGGGTAAGAATACAGGGGGACAAGGCTTATAACTGGGGTATTGATGCTCCATTCTCAAATGCCAGCCCTGCAAGTAAAACAGATTATGTTTGCACATATAATTGGGAGGAGGCGGTAACAAGCATAAGCGGTTCGTTCACGCAATTACAGCGATGCAATTCTATAACAGGGTGGTCAGCAAATAACCTGATACCAGGAAGCGAAACAATAACCGCAGATACGAAGGACTTCCAGGAAGCAACAGCGTCTATTAGATGCGTGTGGACATCAGCAGGTGGGCATAAAACATTCAGGTTGACGCATAATTATGGCTCAGAGCAGAACTGGAGCAGTTACACACATTTTACATTGTTTGTTAAATACGATGCTATTGCGACAAATCCAACAAAAGCATATGCTTATCTATACCTTGAGGATTCTTCTAACAATGTGCAGAAAATATATCTTGGGCCGTTAAGCAAGGACACATGGCATAACAGGGCTGTAGGTGCAAGCAGTATAACGCTTGACAAAACAAAGATACAGATAGTTGGGGTTGAAGTAGTATTCGATTATCCGCCAATACCGGGCGGTGCAACAGTTACTGTCAAGGCAGATGACATATGCGGATACTCGTCTGGCGGGTATACGGTTGCAGTATGCAGACAGTTTACGTCAACATCAGGCGAATATGAATATATACATGCATGGGAGCGTCAGACTCTCTTTAACGAAGATAGCGATGTTATAGGGCAGACAGCATATGCTTATTTGCCTCAGTGGTGGTGGGAGCTGGCAGGGACGACATCTAACCCGTGCTGGATACGATATACATATGTAAAACGCGACTCAAGCAATGTGCTTATATCTGAGAGCAACCCATCACCTCCATATCAGCTCACGGTAGGTGGCAGTACCAGAGGCATATCATTTGGGATACCGTCAGACCCGCAGGTCACTCATATACGGCTATATCGGACAAATTATAATGCCGAGTCAACAGACCACTATTATTTTGACTCTGAATGGCCTGTATCCATAAGTGCTATCGGTATACAAATAATATACGACAACGAACTTTCTATCCTTCTTGAGGATGACCACTACAGACCACCTTTGGGCAGTATCTTGGCTGGCCCTAACTTCCTTGGATATATTTTCATGGCTAAGGGTACAAGACTGTATTACTGCAAGGCAAACCAGATGGAGTATTGGCCTGGCAGCTATTATATAGACGTGGGCAGTGCCGACAGAGATATAACAGACCTTGAGTTTTGGAATGGGCAGTTATTCGCATGGAAGATAGACGAGGTATATCTTATATCAGGTACAGGGCATGGGTCATTTATGCCCGTTAAGATGAATGCTAAAACAGGGGTGAAACAGCATACAATGGCATCATCTATAAAAGGAGCGGGTATTTTTCATATTGCTCCAGATGGTGTTTATGTTTTTACAATGACATCAGACGACAAGATAACATCAAAAACTGTGAATTCTTTATTCTATGATGAAATAGTTGAGAATATAGCACCATTGGACAAGAATTATATTACCCGTGCTTTTGTTCTACAATTTCGAAACAAGGTTTGGTTTTTTTATCCTGCCCATAGTGATACTTATTGTGGCAATATCATGGTTATTGATATGGACAGTAAGAAAGTTACTCATTACAACTATGGGGTTGAATTTACAGCAGCATGTGTTGATGCAACAAATAATAGACTCTATGCATGTGACTCAAGTGGCTATATATGGCAGCTTGAGAATATATCGGCAACAGACGACAATGGTACTGCTATCGACTGGCAGATACAGAGCAAGCAATTTGCCGATCCATTGTATAAATACTTCCCACGATGGGCTAAATACGATGTAGATGTTGTTAATGGTAATGCAAACGCATATATACTGCTGAATGAGACAGTGAAACAGACGCATGGTATTACAGGGTCACGAAATACCAGAAAACGGCTAATAACTCATTGTACTGGAGACAGGCTGTCTGTGAGGTTATCAGGAAGCGGGGTTGTATCGTTTTATGGAGCGGAAGTAGAATGAATTACACAATTATCCCCATCATCAATATGGCTGACAAATGCACGGTGACGGATGAGTTTTTGCTTGCAATATGGCAACGTATGATAGATGAGGGAAAAGCAAGATGGGTGTTCTATGACGGTTCTATTACTACTGGTGATGAATGGTTATTGTTTATCAAGTCTCCTCTCAATTATCCCCTTACAGTTATGGATGACAACGGTGCAATACGGATGATAGCATGGTTGAATTGCTACGAGAATAAGTCAGCAAGGGTGCATTATTGTAACCTTGGCAAATATAACCGTGGTGTAGGTAAAGCAGTCCGTGAATACTGGTCTAACTTGCGGGATCAGGATGGCAATAGACTATTAAAGACTCTTGTTGGTATCACACCTGAGACAAACAACCTTGCAGTTAAAATGGTAAAACTGCTCGGGTTCACTGTAATTGGGACAATACCACACTTTTGCAGAATGAAATACGACGGGGATAGATTAGTAGGCGGGGTGATATCCTACTATTGCCCGAATGGAGGATAATATGGGTGTAGGCACAGGAACAGCATTACTTGGGGCTGGGGCATTAAATGCTGGAGCCAACGCATTATCAAGCGGGAAAGGTGGAGGAGGAGGTAGCGACATGGCTGAACTCCTTGCAGGTCGTCAGGCAAAGATGGCAACTAACCTGTGGAACATTACTGATCCGATGCGAAATGCTATTATCAACCAGCTCGGTGGTTTTCTTGGGCTTACAGACCCGCTTACATTAAAAACTGGCATAAGAACGGCAGGTTATAAGCCAACCCCGACAACGTTTAACTGGCAGTATGATAAATACGGCAATACCATGTTCCCTGCACAATATTCTCCTGTATTTGGCGCAGCCAGGCAGGGAATAGAAAATGCCTATTCCCAAGGGAGACAGAATATTATCGGGTCTATGCCGGCAGGTGGAGCAATGCTGGAACAGCTTGGCGGGCTTGAAAAGTCGCGGGCAACAGATTATGGCAACCTGTATGCAGGTATTGCACAGGATTTGTATAATAAAGCGTATGGGCTTGCAACAGGAGTACCCGGGCAGGCTATGGGAGGTTTGAGCGGTGCTGGTAGTACAGCATTAGGTGCAGGTCAGCAGGGCTTGATGGCTCAACAGATGCAGAACCAGCTTGCATCAGGTAAAGGGCAGGGCATGGGTAGCTTAACTGCTATGATGCTGATGGGTCAAGATAAACCGTGGATACTTAAGAGCAATAAGTAGGAGGTTAACATGGGCGGAGCATTCGGGGCAGGATTCAGCCAGGGATTTGCACAACAGACATCAGCGATACAGCAGAGACAACAGGACGATGAACTCAAGAAGCTATTGACTGAAAAAGCAAAGATAGAAACTGATATCCTTGGGATAAAAAATGAAATAGCCAAGATGGAGCCGAATGAGGCAATATCTTATATCACTAAGAACCCTATGGTTGCCCAGATGATAGGGTTTGACCCCGTAAAGTTTTTTAAAGGGTTGCTCTATCAGGGGTTCACAGGTTATGGTGAGCCAACTCCACAACCAAAGCAACCGAACGCTGACGGCAACCTTGTAGAAGACCCGAATGCGCCTGCGTTTCAGCAACCAACGTTTCCCGGTCACCTTACAGGGACAACAATGCCGAATGTTGGCGGAATAAACCCACGGATGGCAGTAGAACATGATATTTATGGCAGACCATACACAGGGGTCAGATCATATGAAGAAAGGCGGATAGAAGACGGTAAAGAAGTTATACAACAGAAGGATGCTTTTGGTAACCCTATTGGGCAACCAGTGATAAGACCGATAAAAGGTGAATGGAGAAAGACGAATATACCTGGTGTAGAGCAATTTGTTGATGAATACGGGAATGCTACAGGGAATATAAGACAGGCTGGGCAGGAATATGAAATAAAGATGAGAGTAAACCCCGATAGGTCTGAAACACCTGTTTATATCCCAAAGCAACCTGGAGGGGGTATGGGCATCCCTTCGCAAGCACTATCACCAGGTACAGGACAATTTAACCTTGACATGACCAGCCCTACTATCGGGGATGACCTGATAAAAATGGGAACCATGATAAAGAAAAAAGGAGTAGGAGGGTTACCAGGTTTAGGCGGTGGTCTGGGCGCACCGGGTGGAGCATTAAAACCTCCTGAACGTTCGATGTATCTCAAGAATGAAGACCTGCAGAAATATATTAACGTAGAAACAGGTGAGCGACCAAAAGGTAACTGGACTGAAGAGATGCTGGATGCGAGCAAATACATAAGAGAACCTGAGAAGAAACTTGGTACAGAGGATGCAGCCAAACTATCTAATGCTATTGTGGCAATGGAGAACCTACCTAAGGTAAAGGAAAGGTTATTCCCAAATGGACAGCTTGATACTGACTTTGCCAAGAAACTATGGCTATGGTACAAGTCCCCAGAGGCTATGGCAAATAGTGAAGTAGCGCCTTACGGGAAGATATTAAAACAAGCAGGTGAGGCACAGATAAGGCTTGAGTCTGGCGCCAATGTCCCTGAAAGCGAAGTAAAAAGGTTACAGGAAAGGTATAACAACCAGCTATTCAGTTCACCAGAAGCAGTTGCAACAGGTTTTGATATGTTATCTAATGGGATAGGGAGCATTGTAGAAATTGCAGACCCTACTGGATATTATAGAGCAATATCGAAGAAAAGTAGAAAGGAGATAGAGCCACAAAAACCGACATTACAAATGAAAGGAAATGGTAAAGTCATTGATGAAGCTACAGCAAGGAAATATTTAAATGCTTATGGTGGGGACAAAAATAAAGCAAGAGAAGCTGCAAAAAAGGATGGTTGGAAGGTGCAATAATGGCTGATATTTTTGACCGAATAGCAGAACAACAACAGGGTGATGTATTTGATAAAATATCACAACAATCATCCCTCGGTACTACACCGCCAAAATTAGGTTTTTGGAGCAGTCTTGCTAAAGCAGGAACATCATCATTACCTGCAATAGGTGGTGTTGTGGGTGGTGTTGTGGGTGCGCCATTAGGACTGCCCGGGGTTGTTGGAGGTACTGCTGGAGGAGCAGGTATAGGAGCATCGTTGCAAAAAGTGATAGAACAAACAACTGGCTTATCTGAACCAGAACCAACAGGGCAACAATTTGCAGATATTGGAATGGATATTCTCTACGGAGGGTTATCTCCTGCTGGAGGTCAGGTAGGTGCAAAAACAGCTCTCGGAGTATTAGGTAATAAGTTATCCCCTACAATGCAGAAAGTTAATGTAATTGCCAAGGAAGCGGGGATCGCTCCTTCCATATCAATGCTTAGACCGGAAAGCAAGACAGCTTCACTTTACGATGCTCTTATCGGTAAATTACCATTAGCAAACTTATTACAACGGAGTAGTTTAAGCAAGACTATTGCTAAAACTGGTGAATATGCCAAGGATGTTAGCAGTGAATTATTTGAAACATCAATAAAGGCATCAAAAGCCAAACAGGGGCAATTATATCAACAGGCCATAGATATGTTGCCAGAACGAATATCAATGCCAAATACAATAAAGTATATCCAGAACTTGTTGAAGCCTGGTAATGTAAGTGACTTAGTAACTTCTATTAAAAATAACCAGGAACTTGCCAATTTAAGCCCTGAAGTGATGGAAGACATTATTAAGACTGCTGTTAAAAACTTTAAGCCAACTGCATTAAACAAATCAGCAGTGGCTACACTGAATGGTTTTTTACAGTCTGTTGATGAGGCAGGAACAGTATCACGGGAGATGCTCGGTACACTTAAGGCTAATCTTGGATCGTCAAAGGTAGGAAAGGTTATACAGAAAGAGCTGAACAGAATTATGAGGTCTGAAATGCCAGAAGAAGCTGCTAAATTATGGCAACAGGCAGACGAAGCATATGCTTATTTAAGCAAATTAAAACCTATAGAAGATATATTTAAAGCATCATTTTCTACCAAAAAGGGGTTTAATGAATTTAACCCAGCAAATTATATAAAAAGATATGAGCAAGCAATATCTGATGATATCATCCCAGCTACATTTAGATCGGCTATGGATAAATTGAAAGTACTGGCAGAATTGAGTACAGAAAGTGCGAAAAGAAAAGCAGAATTTAGCATGGGGATGGAAATATTTGGCAACCTTTTAGGGGTAACAGGTCTTGCAAGTTATGCTTATTTAGGTGACAAATACCCAGCTCTTGCTATGGCTGGTTCTGCTTTAATGCTTGCAAGGAGTTCAACAGCAAAAAGAGGCATCATCAGAAGGTTGGCTACATCAGGTGTAGTATCGAAAGAGATGAGCATGTTTCTCGGAGATGTGGCAGGCAAATATGGGACGATACAACTATCTGACTAATGAAAAGTAACAATAGCCAGATAGTATATTAAACATAAAATGCATATGAAGGCTATGAAGCTCATATCAGTATATATAGCACAAATATGGAGTTTGTCAAATGCCTGATCGTATCTATAACGTTCAAACTAATGACCCGCAGGAACTCAATATGGTGTTAGCTCAGCTTACCGACCATATATCCAAAATAGACGGCACGGTATCAGAAGCAATTGAGGATACAAAGAAAGGTGGGGCGTTTACAACATACGACTGGGAACTGGCTTACAGAGGGGGGATAAAATAATGGCTGACCCTGTAGCAAAAGCAAAATATGAGGAGTTAAAAACTACATACAATACGCTTCAGAGCCGTTTAAGAGAAATTGAGAGTGAGATGTTTGATATAGGAGTACAGTTGGGTGTGTTACAGGCACAGCTTAAAGAGAGCGGTGAGATACCAAAAACATTTGATGACAGGGTGGCGAGCGCATCACGGCTTATAAAACCAAAGTCACCCTTTGAACCTATTAAACGGAGATCACTCGATATGACACCTATCATCCCGCATCCTATAGACAACCCTGGGAGCTTTGACTCGGAGGCTAACTTCTAATGCCTGTATTGTACGATAAAAGAGTAATTGCTCATGTTGATAATTTCCCGTCATTACAGGGGGTAACAACACAGGATGCGACTGCAAAGTATAAACTATCCGACTACGATATATCATCAGAGCTTATGTACTTTGGTTATATTGCTAGTGATAACAACTGGTACATTGCACAATTTAACAAAACTAATTGCACTATGAGATATGCCAAAGGCGAGTCTGGATACACTACGGCATGGACAAATAGAGCTACACAAACGTATGGGTATTACAATACAATATTTAAGGAGGCCACATGAAAACACTGCTATCAATCATTTTTATCTTATTCGCAGTAACAGCATTTGCTTCACCATTTCTGATATCTGATCCTAATCCTGGTGCTACATCATATCAGCTTACGGGCTGGTCTGAAACAACC
>Ga0255341_1001454_pt1 | contig 33467 bp, 29 predicted proteins | sample wastewater_treat_8_FD_192418 | JGI IMG/M metagenome (GOLD analysis project Ga0255341, IMG submission 192418) | Wastewater microbial communities from Lulu Island WWTP, Vancouver, Canada - plant12 | ecosystem: Engineered > WWTP > Wastewater > Unclassified | place: Canada: Vancouver, British... | reverse complement strand
GGAATCCTACTGCAATTTGAAGATTTGCAGCAACAGGCCTGCTACAATTTGAAAAAGCCTTAATTTTATGATAAAATCTGCCTGAAATAATTTGACGATTTAACCTATTTTAATTTGACGATTTACACTGAAACAATACTATAAATTTCAATTTCAGATGTGATATTAATATTTTTTTCTTTAAGTTTTTGACCTAATTGTTCTTTTGCAATACTAACTTCCTTTGCTAACCCGGCATACTCCTGCACTTTCTTAATCGCATTAGACATATATTTATAACCTCCCCTTGATTTATTAACTCCATTGTATACTGCACTTTATATAATGTCAATTTTATATGTTGAATATTTTATATAACTTATGTATTATATACTTGAACCAATGAAAGCGAGGATTTGTTTTATAATGATTATTTTAAAATTAGAAAATAAACTGAATAGTATTGATAAGAGTATTTACTGGCTGGCACAAGAGACTGGCGTTAGTTATCCAACATTATTTAAGATTTATAAAGGTAAAACTACTTCAATCAGTTTTGATGTTTTAGATAAAATATGTAAAACTTTAGATTGTAATCTTACAGACATAATTGATTACGTTCCAAACAAATAAGAAATGTTTATTAGATGTCCAATTTATTAAAACGTGACTTTCTTTATACTTGAAAAAGAGAATTTGCCTTTAACCCTTTAACCCTCAGTTGGGTTGCTATTGGGTTGTTAGACCTGCCAAAATAAAAAACCATAAAGCTTGATTACTCTGTAAGCCTTATGGTTACTTGATTTCACTGAAGCCCTCAACCAGAATCGAACTGGTGACCTCATCCTTACCATGGATGCGCTCTGCCTACTGAGCTATGAGGGCACGATTAAGCGGGTGAAGGGAATCGAACCCTCGCTGTCAGCTTGGGAAGCTGATGTTCTACCATTGAACTACACCCGCGATACTATTTATCGGTCAAAAATAACATTCCATAAAACGGAATGCTATCTTGTGCTCAATCATATTTTTGAGACGATTGAAATTATAACACAAAATCAATCACTCGTCTAGTACCATATTATACGAAATATGGCGATTATACCTTACCTTCTTCAAGATGTTTCTCCAATTTGCGTTTTACTCTCTGAAGTGCGTTATCTATTGATTTAACATGTCTGTCCAATTCTTCGGCAATTTCCTGATAAGATCTGCCCTGCAAATAAAGTGACAGAACCTCCCACTCCAAACCGCTCAGTATCTCACCCATTTTCTCTTCAATACCATTAAACTCTTCCCTGTTTATAATCATTTCTTCAGGATCAGAAACGCTTTCCTCACTTATTAAGTCCATAAGAGTACGATCAGACTCTTCATCAAAAACAGGCCTGTTAAGTGAGACATACGAATTGAGCGGAATATGCTTTTGCCTTGTCGCTGTTTTAATCGCAGTAATAATTTGTCTTGTAATACAAAGCTCTGCAAAAGCTCGGAATGAAGAAAGCTTGTCCTCTCTAAAATCACGGATAGCTTTAAATAGACCGATCATTCCTTCCTGAATAATGTCTTCCCTGTCTGCACCGATCAGGAAATAAGTTCTGGCTTTAGCACGGACAAAGTTCTTGTATTTATTGATTAGATATTCCAGGGCTATACTGTCACCAGACCTTGCATCTAATATTACTTCCTCATCATGCATCGTACTGAAGGAATTGGGTATCCCGGTTTGTACATTTGTTTTCAAGTTGAAGCCCCCCTGTCTGACTTTATTGTTTGAATATTTCCCGAAAGAATGGCAGGATTAATCTATAAAGTTCAATTTAAAATAACTGCAACTAACTGTCGGAAAATAATGTATCCTCAAATCTATAAATTTAACCGACCGGAAATTATCCGGCGGGGGTATACTAATACAATAATACAAATAAAAGCAAGATAAAATTAAAGCCCAATTACATTAATATATTTCTTTAATTATTACAGTGGAAAATAACCAAAAATGTCAAGATAACATATAGTAAATTATAAGGAGCAAATTTACTATTGTCAAGCTTTAAACAAGTTAGTCCCCATTTTTTCAATCAAATTATAAAACTCATATTTAATATTTGTATTTAAACAAATCATATAATATAATTATCGGCAGTTTCATTCTCTTTAGTGAATACTATTATGCAATTACCAAAAAATTCATTTTATGCTTCTATGAACCTCTTTGCTTCAATATTTCGTACATTATAACCGCAGCTGCAACAGAAGCATTTAAAGAGGAAATATTTCCCATCATTGGTATCCGAACAATAAAATCACACTTTTCCCTTACCAATCTGCCCATGCCTTCACCTTCACTGCCTATAACCAATGCAACAGGGCCTTTTAAATCACTCTTATAAAACTCATTATCTCCTGTTTGGTCGGTGCCGATTACCCAAATATTGTTTTTCTTGAGATAATCGATGGTCTGGGCAATATTTGTTACCCTTGCAACAGGTACATATTCAATTGCACCGGCAGATGCCTTAGCGACAACAGATGTGAGTCCTACCGCTCTTCTCTTGGGTATAATAACTCCATGTACACCTACAGCATCAGCTGTTCTCAAAATAGAGCCTAAATTGTGAGCATCATTTATCTCATCAAGTATTAGAATAAACGGTGGTTTGTTGCTTTTCTCCGCTGCCTTTAATATATCGTCAACTTCGACATATTCCTTAACAGAAACATATGCTATTACACCTTGATGAGATCTGGTAATGGATATGTTGTCAAGATTACGCCGGTCAACTTCCTGAATAGTTATTCCCATCTCCTTTGCCACAGCAGATATTTGCCTTATTGAACCTTCTCTCTCACCTTTGGCAATGAGTATCTTATTTATAGTTCTTCCCGCTTTTAATGCTTCCAAAACAGGATTTCTGCCTTCTAATATATCAGAATTCCTGTCTTCACTGTCAATTACAACTTTCTCGGATTTATCAAATCCCTCTTCTCTCTTATCCTGATAATGTACACGTGACCTTCTCGTATTTTTTTCCTGTCTTTTATTACTGTTTCCTTTAAAATCCCTCATATTTTTATCTTCTTCCATTTACTTGTTATATTATTAATTTATTTTATTAAATCGATTTACTATAAAAACACAAAAAACTGCTAACATGTATTTATACAGATACAGACATTTTTAACACTTCTGTAAGTCTCTCAAAATCTTTCCTCAAGTACAAATAACCGAGTAAGGTTTCAAAGCCTGTTGCATATTTGTATTCTGTAACATCGGCATTTTTAGGAATAGTACCGGATTTTGCATTCCTTCCCCTTCTTACAATCTCCTGCTCATCTTCAGTTAAATTATCCATGATATTGTGAATGATATCAGACTGGGCTTTTGCTTTAACAAAAGCAACTGATTGTTTGTGAAGCTTGTATACAGGTGCGTTCCCCTTTGAAACCAATAGAGTACGTATAAAAACCTCATAGACAGAATCACCTATATAAGCTAGCACCAGGGGGGAATATTGGTTAACATCCTTATGACTTACATTATTGTCCTTTAATATATTTTCAATAAATTCTATAAGCATCTGTATTATCTTACCTTACTTTGCAAAATAATTAATTAATATGTTGAATAACCTATACCATATTTAATTATTTGCATTATAACATATAAATAATACACATTACTACTGAAAATACTTTAATTTAAACTAAAAAATAAATAAATTTTACAATTGAAATAATTATTTATAACAGATATGAATAAAATAACGAAGTGTCTTTCTCCTGACCAAAAAATTTCTCAAAACACCTTATTCATATATAGAATAATTTTACCATATTTCAATCCATATGCAAACAAACATAAGACAACAAAAACAATAAAAAATAATAATAAAACTAAAAATTAATCATTCCAATTTGCATATTTAGAAGTATTATAAAGAAATAAAAAAAGAAATTTGTGAAAATTGAATAAAAAACTTTTCTATATAATAACTTTTTATAAACAAATTGTACATTGACTAGATATTAATATAAATTTATAATAATAGTGTACACTTATACTTTTACCTCCTATTTTTGATATAAATATAGAGGAATCTGCGGCAAGATCAAAATGCCGCAGTTTTTTGTTTTTTATTGGGGATTAACACTTCTAATATTGCAATTTCCCATTATATGCGTTTCCACTTAACTCCCTGAGGTGTATCCTCAAGTGCAATTCCCATTTCCTTTAACTTATCCCTTATTTCATCAGCAAGTTTCCAGTTTTTATCCTTTCTTGCCTGCTGCCTTTTATTTATAAGTTCTTCAATTTCACTATCCAGCATCTTGTTGTTTACCTTTTGCAATAGACCAAGCACTCCTCCCAATTCCTTTAACATGTCTTTGGAATATACAAGACCACTGTAGCAAACATCTTTATGGGAGTTTGCGTAAGAGTTTATTTCCCTTACCATATCAAATAAAGCTGCTAATGCATCAGCAGTATTGAGGTCATCATCCATAGCTTCAACAAACTTGTCTTTATGGCTTAAAAGGCTTCTCTTGTACTCTTCATCGACCTCACCGGGAGTTGATGCATCCTTATTCTCAATAAGGTAGTTTAAGTTGTCAAGGCATGTGTATAGCCTCTCAAGTCCTGACTTTGCCTGCTCAAGCAGATCATCGCTGAAATTTATGGGACTTCTGTAGTGAGCAGATAACATAAAGAACCTTATTACTTCATAATCATATATCTTACTTATATCCCTCACAGTAAAAAAGTTATTTTCCGATTTTGACATCTTCTTATCATTTACATTAATAAATCCATTATGCATCCAGTATAGTGCAAAAGGCTTTCCTGTAGCTGCTTCACTTTGTGCAATTTCATTTTCATGGTGGGGGAATGTAAGATCTTGTCCTCCGCTGTGAATATCAATGGTATCGCCTAGATATTTCATGGACATTGCAGAACATTCAATATGCCACCCGGGTCTTCCCATACCCCATGGGCTCTCCCAAGCAGGCTCATTAGGCTTTTGTGCCTTCCAAAGTGCAAAATCCATAGGATCACGCTTTCTCTCATCAATGCTTATCCTTGCACCAGCCTCAAGGTCATCCAGATTGTGTTGGGATAACTTTCCATATTCCTTATAGCTTTTAGTGTTAAAATAGACATCTCCGTCTACATTATATGCAAAACCCTTTTGCTCCAGCTTTTTTATGAGATCAATAATAGTATCAATGTTTTCAGTAGCCCTGGGATGTACTGTAGCTTCAGCTATTCCAAGGCCTTTTGCATCTACAAAGTATTCTGCTATAAACCTGTCTGCCAGTTCTTTTACAGTAATTCCCTCTTCATTGGCCTTATTTATCATTTTATCATCAATATCTGTAAAATTTTGAACAAATATAACCTCATATCCTTTAAATGTCAGGTACCTTCTCAAAGTATCAAAAACAATAAAAGGTCTGGCATTGCCAAGGTGAAAATAGTTATAGACCGTTGGTCCGCACGAGTATATTTTTACCTTGTCTGGCTCAAGTGTTTTAAACTCTTCCTTTTTTCTTGTCATAGTATTAAAAAGCTTCATTGATTGATTCTCCCTTCATATATGAAAACTAATGGATTTAATATTTTTATCAATTAGGTTTTATCTATTCAGTATCAAAACTTTCAAACCGCTCATATGTCATCTTTTTAAGCTCTTTATTAAAACTAACATTATCCTTCTCTTCATGGAACTTTTCCAGACATTCTATTCTTGCCCTCATCCTGCAAAGCTCTTGTGCTATTGGGTCACCAATATGAATATGGTCTAGCTCAAAGGATGGAACAATCTTTTCATCCCCTCTTTTTACAGGCCTTCCAGGTACCCCCACAACTGTTGTATTGGACTCAACCTCCCTTAGAACTACAGCGTTGGCACCAATCCTTGAGTTATCACCTACTTTAAAAGGTCCTAATATCTTAGCACCTGCACTTATAAGAACATTATTTCCTATAGTGGGGTGACGCTTACCCTTGTCTTTTCCTGTTCCTCCAAGAGTAACTCCATGATATATCGTACAATTATCACCGATTTCAGCTGTTTCACCTATAACAATTCCCATGCCGTGGTCAATAAACAATCCTCTTCCTATTTTAGCACCCGGATGTATCTCTATCCCGGTAAAAAACCTTGAAATCTGTGAGATTAAGCGGGCAATAAAGAACGACTTTCTATTATAAAACCAGTGTGCTATTCTGTAACCTAATATGGCATGAAAACCTGGATACAGCAAAACTACCTCCAGTACGCTTTTCGCTGCTGGATCCCTTTGTGCAATGCTTTTTGCATCACTAATTAACCCCTTAAACATAATCAAAACCTCACTTTTATTGTTGCAGTATATATTAAATGCGATTAATCTTTTACATTTATCTATCGCAAAATTCCGGTAAAGCGTTCGTTATTTTGCTCTGCTAAATGTAAGATTAATAACGTATTTAATATAGAACACGCTATATTTCTCGGGACATTAAAATCGCCTCTATATATTATAAGTATATAGAGGCGAGTCAAGTCGCGGTTCCACTCTAATTCAGGAATAAACCCATCTCGAAAACATAACGGTGCCTCTCCGTGAAAGCCTAATCTATTCAGCTTCAAATTCATGGGTGCACTTCACATTAAAATTAACTAAAACTGTTCCAGCCTAACCTTTAAAATTACAAGGCCATTTTAGACCTTGACATATAACAGGTTATCAGTTTCTCTCTGCAGCAATTTTAAAGCTACTCTCCCAATCATCACTTTTAAAATATTTATTTGTCACTATTAATACTCGTTATTAATACCTAATTTATTTTATCAAATTAATGCAGTTTTTGCAAAAATGATTTTACTCGTTTGGTCATATTATCTTTTCCAAGTATTGCAATAATATCATAGAGCTCCGGTCCGTGCATTTGTCCTGTAAGTGCTATACGTATGGGCATGAACAGGTTTTTACCCTTAATCCCTGTTTCCTTTTGAATAGCTTTCAAAACACTTTTTCCATATTCTTCATCAATAATTTCAGCTTCCTGCACCTTATTTATAAAAACCTCAAGAAGCCCGGGAACATGCTCACCCCTCATTACTTCCATAGTCTCTTCATTCTCGGGAGTTACATCATCACCATAAAATATTTTTAGCTTTTCAGGCACCTCAGCCATATAAGAAATTCCGTTTCTTACTGACATAACCATTTTCCCGATCAAGTCATGTACCTCTTTGGTAATGTCGCCATTTATATAACCCGCATTCTTAAGATGAGGTATTGCAAGCTCTATAAGACATTCAACAGGTGCAGTTTTGATATATTGGGAATTCATCCAGTTTAGCTTGTTTATATCAAAAACCGCTGGGTTTTTGGATACCCTGTCCAGTGAAAACTGGGAAATCAATTGATCCATATTAAAAATTTCTTCTTCTGTCTCAGGTGACCATCCCAGCAAAGCAAGGAAATTGACAATAGCCTCCGGTAAATAACCTTGATCCCTATATTGCTCAACCCAGGTAGAACCATGCCTTTTACTCATTTTTGTATGGTCAGGACCTAATATCAACGAAACATGGGCAAACTCAGGCTTCTCAAATCCTAATGCATCATAAATAAGTATTTGTCTTGGAGTGTTTGATAAATGCTCCTCTGCCCTTATAACTTGGGTAATTTCCATGAGGTGATCGTCTATAACCACTGCAAAATTATATACAGGAATTCCATCGGATTTAACAATGATGAAATCTCCAACGCCATTACTGTCAAACTCTACATTACCTCTTACCTTATCATTTACTGTAATTGTTTCATTCAATGGAACCTTAAACCTTATCGTAAATTTTTTGCCCTCTGCAATATTTTTCTGTATCTCTTCTTCACTAAGATGGCTGCACTTACCGAGGTATCTTGACAGTTCACCTTTCTCTTCAAGCATTTTTCTTTCAGCTTCTATTTCTTCCTGAGAACAAAAACACCTGTATGCTTTTCCGCTTTCTAAAAGCTGATTGATATATTTATTGTATACATCTCTACGCTCGGTGGATCTATATGGGCCATTTTCACCACCCACATCTATTCCTTCATCCCAGTTTATCCCCAACCATCTCAGGTCATTTATTATAACCTGCTCAGACTCATATGAAGAACGTGCCAAATCAGTATCTTCTATTCTGACAAGAAATTTTCCGTTATTGTGCTTTGCGTATAGATAATTGAACAAAGCAGTCCTGGCTCCACCTATATGTAGATGCCCCGTTGGGCTTGGTGCAAATCTTACTTTAATTTGTTTCATTTGTTTTCTCCTCTCAAATATGTTCTGCAATAATGTCCATATAAAAATTGCAGCAAAACATACAATACTCAAAATGACAATTGATTGGTCATTCACATCATCATCTTAAATATTATATATAAAATTATAGTTTTATACAATTATATTGTATACCTTTCATACTGAATAATTTTTCAAGTAATTGTTAACACTATTTATGAATCTAAATATGAAAGGATGTTGTATAATGGCTAATCAATACGCAAAAACAGGCAATGCAGGAATTATACACCTAGTATTAAGGTTAGTGTCGAGTATTGTAATTCTCGGAATCACAGCTTTCCTAACTCCTGGATTTGCGATAAATGGATTGTGGCCACTTGTATTTGGAGCTGTTATTTTAGCAGTTCTGGATTATTTGGCACTACGTTTTTTAAATTTAAATGCATCCCCATTCGGAAGAGGAATATCAGGATTTATACTAGCTGCAGTAATAATATATGTAACTCAATTTTTCGTACCTGGTTATAGTGTTTCATACTTTGGAGCCATAGTCGGTGCATTGGTTTATGGTATTGTTGATGCTGTTATTCCTGGAGAAGGTATGTAATTTTCAAAAAATTTATGTAAGGGGTGAATAAAGAATTACTTACCCTATTTTCCAGCTTTCGTGTCTGCATGCTCATGGGGGAAAGTAATTCTTTCACTATTGTAATTTCATGTCGGATTGTGTCGATATATTTACATTATAGGAATGTATTGACAATTTGTGCAATAATATATATAATGTTAATTGGTACAATAAGATTACATGGTTTTATAAATCTCCATCCATAAATGCTATCTTTTTTCATAAGGAATTCCAGTGAAAGTCAAAAATTATGACATCACATTTTATGTTTTAGCTACATTTAAAGTGCGAAAGAATAATCACTTTTAATATAAAGTGCAAGCTATATTATTGTCATTCCAGCTTCGCTTTAATTATCTTAACTTATTATAATAGGCTTTGATTACTGCTGAAAATAAAAATTTACCGGACAAGGATGTGGGAGTTTTGAAAAGAGTAAATACTCTGGAAAACAGGATAAGGAAAAAACAGGAGAAAGTAAACAGGTATATTAGCCTCTATGGTATAGGAAACTCGGAAGAACTTTTGGAAATGAGCAGAGAGTTAGATGTTTTGATCTTAAGCTGGTTGAAAAAAAAACGAATTTCGAATAAAATATAACTATATCATAAGCAAGCAAACAGAAAAGGGGCTATATACAAATGAAAAGGTTACATACTATACTTACGCTTCTCATAATTCTTTTATGCGGTACAGCTTTATCGTCCGCCGGCTCAATAAATGTTTTCTATTCAATTGATAGCTCCACAGAATTCGATAATGTTAAAGAAGTCTTTTCAAATAACCAAAACAACATGTACTTTCAGTGGGCCAGGCTTGCTAGAAATAACGAAGACAAAATACAATTCACCACAAAGTATTCATTTGGGATAAGTAAATTTGATAACAGAGCCGAATATGGGATTCCTTATAAAACAGGAGATGAAATTCGGGAAGAATACAATATTGTTTCCGGAGACACCCTATCTTCCGTCGCTTCTAAGTATGAAGTTCCTTATAAGATCCTTGGTGAGTTCAACAATATAAATGATTACAACTCAATTAAAATAGGCCAAACAATTAAAATTCCTTTTCTTACCCCTGATTTAAGCAGGAAGGATGAATACAAAAAAATTAATAAAAGCGGAAGTGCATATCTATCAGTTTTTTTTGATGCTGCCGATTACAGTGATAAAAAAAATAGTGCTATAGAATTTTTAAATATGGAAGAAAGTGAATGGAAGAAATATATAACCGATCCAATCTGTGAAGCATTGGATACTTTGTCCTTTGACGGCGTTGTTCTGGATTTTGAAGGCTTCAGGGACACTATAGAAAATAGTCGCTACGGCGTAGACAAGAGAACAGGGCTAAAAGAAAAATACATAAAATTTCTTACCCAATTAAAAAATAAGCTTGGCAATAAAAAATTATTGGTAGTCATACATCCTACCAATGTTCCAGGCTACTTTGACGGGTATGATATTCCCAAAATAAACAATATATCCGATGGTATCATTTTAATGGCCTATGACTATCAAAGCTTCGAACGCTACTCAGCTTCAAACGATACACCTGAAGAGCTTGTAGGAAAGATTAAAAATATAGAACCATCAGCATTAGGTCAGCCATATACTCAGCCGTATGATAAAGTGGAAGGTGCAGTAAATGACGCTATTTCCAAAGGAGCCTCGGCCGAAAAAATGCTTCTGGGGATTAATATTGTCCCTATAAAATGGGTTCGATACTCTAAAAACATAAGTAATAAGACTTATTACTACTATACATATAACAGAGTATCCCTTGAAGAGGTGGAAAAATTCACTTCTGTTGAGGAAGTTACCAATGGGCATCTTATTTCAAAAAAACATATACCTGCCAACAAACTTTCAGAAGAGGAAAAGGCTAAGTTAAAGCTTGACGGCTCACAAATTGATTCAGTGGAATATCATTATGAATCACCTGAATCAATAGAGCAAAAGTATGAAAGAATTGTGAAACTTAAGAATCTGCAGGGCCTAACTGTATGGAGACTTGGAGCAGGAAGCCCCAGAACCTGGGAAAGCTTGTTTTCCATATATGAATCTTTATCTCCAAATGGCACTAAAATAGTGCTTAAAATAGGAAGTCCAATGATGAAGGTCAATAATACCGATTCAGAAATTGATCCTGGCCGTGGAACAGTACCAATAATAAGCAATTCCCGCACTTTGGTGCCTATAAGAACAATTATTGAAGTATTGGGAGGAAAAGTTGAATGGGATGCAGAAAAAGCTGCTACAACACTTTCTTATGGCAGTACAAACATTTCTCTCACTGTTTCAAGTAATGTGATAGTTGTAAACGGTGTTTCGAAACAATCGGATACTGCACCCCAAATAGTAAACGGCAGAACTTACATGCCTTTAAGATTTCTTCTTGAAAACCTGGGTCTTAAGGTAGACTGGAATTCACAATCGCAGACCATAACTATTACTCCATAGAAGTGGTTATATTAGGCTTACCGATTCCTTGACAATCATGTTTTATTCAATTTCTATGGTTTCTTAATGATTGACTCTGCAATCTTTATCAGCTCGTCCGCTCCAAGGCCCGAATAATCATCTATTCTGTAGAAGATATCACCGTCTTTCCATTCCAATATTCTTTCTGTTACTTTTTTGGTTTCATTTTGGGATTCATTCTTCAATATAACATCATTTTCATACAAAGTTGCTGTTATATCCAATATATTAATCAGTTTCCCCTGGCTACTATGCATATTTATGAATTGGCCGTCCGATACAGTAAAAAGACATAACTCGTCAAATTGATTTTTTGCATCATTTAGTTTAATATTTACCTGTCTTCCACTACCATTTATTTTTCCAATATCATTCATAATTTCCTTAGCCAAATCAGAATCGGGAGCATCTGCAATATTATCAGAACCGTCTTTAATTTGTTTTACCCCGCCATAACTATAGTCCAGAACAGATACCCTGTCAGGCAGATTTAATGATTCAGGCAGATACTCAGGTAATTTAAATTGTGTTTGATCTTTCATCTGTTCCAACTCCTTTTCCGATAATTATTTTTTTACTCTCATAATGCTTATCGCTTTTCAGTAAAAATTCTTCAAGCTTTTTCCTGGCCTTATGTGGTCTTGACTTGACCGTGTTCTCGTTGTAACCTAGAATCATAGAAATTTCATTGATTTGAAAGCAGTTGTAATAATAGAGAACAATAACGGTTTTAAGCTTAGGACTAAGCTTTTCGATGGCTTTGGAAACTTCCACATTTCTTAATTTGGTCTCAACTATGTCCCATGTATTATTCTCATCAGATGTTCCCAAAATGCATTCCATCTGAGACGTATCAACCGATACTTGATTCTTATGCTTTGATGCCATTTTCCAGCTCACTCTCACAAGGATTTTATAAAACCAGGTGCTAAAAAATTCATTATTCTTCAGGTTTTTTAATGAATAAAAGCACTGTATGAATGCCTCCTGAGCTATATCCTCTGCAATATCGCCTCGTCCTGTAACCAAAAAGGCTGTCCTTATGGCCATATCGTTGTACTTTTCAACAAGCATTCCAAAGGCTTCAATATCTCCTTCCTTGCATTGGTTTATTAAATTATGGTCAATCAATTTATCAACTCCTTCAGGCCTGTATAATGTGGTAATACCACTATTAATCCGGATTAAATCTGCCAATATAAAAGAATAAAAGCTTTATACATATTAGTGTCATCACACTAGAAAAAGGTTCCCTATTTTCAATATTAATTATAATATTACAATACTTTTATTGACATGAAAACTGTCTGCAGTACAATAAGTGAGTAACCACTCACTTATTGTAGGGAGGAAGTTCTAATGGAGCCTGTAGTAAAAATAAATAATGTTAGCAAAAGTTACAGTAAAAAAGCGGTTCTGGACAATGTTTCTATGAACATTGAAAACGGTAAAATTTATGGCTTGATCGGCCCTTCAGGAGCAGGCAAAACCACTCTTGTTAAAATAGTGGTGGGCATGGAAAGAGCTGATACAGGAACAGTCCATGTACTTGATGTAAGAATGCCAAACCTTAAAATAATGCAGGATATTGGATATATGTCCCAGTCGGATGCACTTTACTCAGACCTTACAGGAGAAGAAAACCTGAGATTTTTTGCTTCACTCTTTAGGATTAATAAAGCTGATCAGAAAAAGCGTATATCATACTTAGCAGAGCTGGTAAATTTAACAGACCATCTTAAGAAAAGGGTATCTGCTTACTCCGGGGGAATGAAACAACGTCTCTCCCTGGGTATAGCTTTGATTCAAAACCCCAGTGTACTTATACTTGATGAGCCTACCGTGGGAATTGACCCTGAACTGAGGCTTGGAATATGGAATGAGCTGTATCGCTTGAAAAACAACGAAGGTAAAACCATCATTATTACCACTCATGTTATGGATGAAGCCTTAAAATGCGATGTTCTGGCAATGATAAGAGATGGAAAGGTCGCTTACAAGAGGTACACCTGAAGCTCTAATGCAGTCTTATAATGTGACTAATCTGGAAGATGTATTCATCAAGGCAGGAGGTAATCTATCATGAGAACAAGAGCTTTAATAAAAAGAATAGTCCTGCAAATGCTTCGTGACAAAAGAACATTAGGACTGCTGTTTGTAGCTCCACTGGTGATTATGACCCTCATGCATTTTTTGTTTACAGATAACACTGCAAATTTTAAGCTTGGGATTGTGAACATAGATAAAATGATAGCAACATCATTGGAAGCCAAAAGTCTCTAAAAGCCTTCAATTGAAGGTAAAACAAGCTATTTCTTCTCAACTCCAACTAAAGACATCTTCCGAAAATCCGGAAAATGTCTCCCCTGTAATTGAAACATAATATGTATATGGAAACAGTGAAACTACTTTCTTTGATATACTGATTTCCATACTTGTTGGATTTTTTGTATTCTTTTTCGTTTTTCTCATATCGGGAATAGGTTTGCTAAGGGAAAGAACCACCGGTACTTTAGAACGTCTCATGTCAACACCTATAAAGAAAGCTGAAGTTATAACCGGATATCTGGCAGGATATGGTATATTCGCAGTTATACAGACTCTCATCGTAGTTATATTCGCTGTCAATGTCCTTGATGTAACTTTGGCAGGCTCAATATGGAATGTCATACTAATAAGCCTTATTTTAGCTTTAACGGCATTATCCCTGGGCATTCTGCTGTCAACCTTCGCATCATCAGAGTTTCAAATGCTCCAATTTATACCCATAGTAATAGTTCCCCAGGTATTCTTCTCAGGTATTATTCCTGTTGAGGGAATGGCAGATTGGCTGCAGGTTTTAGCCAGATTTATGCCCCTCTACTATGGTGCAAACGCATTAAGGGATGTGATGTATAAAGGACTGGATCTAAACAGCATCTATAAGGATTTGTTATTCCTGGTAGCATTTGCTGTAATATTTATAATCCTTAACATAATTGTTCTTAGAAAATATCGCAAGCAATAATTAAGCTGGCAATTTATAAATACTATCTTTGATAAATTTAAAGCAAGCGGAGAGATTATTGATTTACCCAATCCGGTTATTATTAGAGTGATACTTACATCGGTATTCGGCTATTTCACTATGCGTTTTCTTCTTTTAAAAAATTATAATATTAGTGGTAAAGAAGAGGAAATAGAACTTTTAGTTCGCTTTATATGCAGGGGGTTAAAAGCCCCTTAACCCCTAATAGCCCCTGCTCTTTAAATCTGACACAATCTCAATGTATTTTTCCCTTACATCAAAACCCTTGTAAGAGTCTTTTCGCAAATCAATGATATCACCATGAGAAATTCCTCTGTTATAACGGTTCCTTATTACCCCTCTAAACTCTCCCCATTTGGCAGACTCCACCTCCACCAGTCCGTCATTTTCTCCTCCTAATACTTTTAATATTAAATATGGGATCGTAAGAACATAATCGCTGAACATATTTTTCATAGCAACAGCATAGCTTTGATAGTATACCTTCTGAGAGTCCTTTATTTCTTCATTGAACTTTTTGCAGTAATGAGTGGAAATTTGTCTGGTAGATGTAAAAAAGTCCGGATTCTTATCACCAATCATTCTAAAATACCTGTCTATAATTTTCCCCGCATTTCCATAAAACCACTTTGGAAGCCAGTAAATGAAATCAATTATCTTTGAACCCTGATTTGGAACACCCATTAAAGTCAAAGAGGCAACATAGTCTTCCATTCCCAGCCTACTGATCATATAACGAGCATCCAAACCTCCTTTTGAATGTGCAATAATATTGACTTTCTCACATCTAATTTCACCCATAACTTCAAATATTTTATTCTTAATATCCTGTGCATTATACTCTACCGTGCCAAAGGCTTCCTGGTTTCCATAATACACTTTAGCACCATTTTTAATGAGTTCCTTGGGAATTCTGCCCCAGTAATTTATGTATTTATAATCCTTAAATCCTATACCATGGATCATAACAAGAGGGTATTTTGTATTGCAGACTTGCGATTCTATCCGAATATTGTGCTTAACAACCCTGTAACATTCATGCTCAATTTCTTCCTTTGCAGCACCACAAGCATATAACATCACAGGAATATTTACTACGGGAATAAACATAGTGAACACTGTTATGGTTTTTTTTATTATATTAATCCTTTTTGAAGTTATTAAAATCCGTGCCATCCCGTTTATGTAAAAAACAATCAAACTCGCTACAGTAATTATAGTATCAGTTATTATTATACCCTTAGATATATTCTCCTTTATCATGTCAAATATAAATAAGTAAAATATTATTTGGGTAAACCCTGTATATAAGCTATACAAAACCAGCCGTCTTCCACCAATTAGAATCCTAACCCTAAACTCATCTATGTCCTTATTCATACGTGGAAAAAGATTTACCTTTAGAAAGATATATGTGAATAAAATAAAAATACCGATAGTGAGAGTATTCTCAATATAGCCATAATCCAATTTTTTCAGCAGTTTATTATCAACCAGATATATAATTATGGATATGTGAGGCAAAACCATCAGAAAAACAGCCATAAAACCCTTGCATGTTAAATGAATTTTGTGACGAACATCCAAAAATATAACAGCTGCCAGCAGTATGGGTATTAAACAAAAAGTAATTATCAGCATAATGGTTATCCTTGTGTTAATTTTGTAATTATTTACATTAGGCACATTAAATAAATAACTTCCTCATACTCTCAAGGAGACATAATTCTTTAATCATTCTTTAATTATTCTTTAATTATTCATTAATCGTTCTTTAATCATTATAGAACAAGGGACCTTTAACCGCAATATTTATGTAAATTTTAAAGCTTCTGCATCAATTAGTTTATATATTTATAAAAGTTTTTTGTGCCTTTTGCATGCATCTGCAAGACGATTTGCAGCAACCATACCGCTTTGCAAGGCTCCCTGCATCCATCTATGTACAGCCGATATATGTTCTCCTGCAAAAAACACCCTTTCATTATACTCAGGCATTGCCATGCCACATGAAAACAATTCCTTTTGCCCCGGTGTAAAAAAGCATAAAGATCCTCTGAATGTAGGCTGTCGGTCCCAGTTAACAGTCTTAGACTCCTGTACAATACTGTTGAGGTACCCGTTTGGCAAACCATGAACAATTTCAAGCTGCCTTTTTATATATTCCTCCAATCTATCCTGGGGCAAATTTGAAAAACGGGTGGCATCCATTCCTATACTATATGAGCCTGTTATTACCCCGGGTTGATTATATGGAAGTTTCATTGCACCACCTGAAACACCAATATACTTCAAATGATCCGATGGATACCATGTGCTAGTGACCGGCAAGTCGGTATAGGACCCGCCTCCCACTATACCAGATCTTTCCCAGAATCTTTCCTTGCATAATACTACAGTCTTCTGTGCAGTAATGTAATTCACTTCCTTGATTGCCCGCATTTTAATAACGCTGAATAAAGGATCTATATTTATGTTTCTTAAGGATGAGAAGGGAATCGCACATACAATATAATCGAATGCCTCATTTACCCTTACGCCTGCCTTTGCTATCTCATAGCTAAGCCTTATTTTATTAGAGGACCTGTCAAAATTTATTCCATCTACCCAACATCCCTGTTTCAATGTAAATTTGCCGAGACAATTTGCATCTACTTTACTATATCTACTTAAGACATCAACATTTGTAAGTGACCGGTAAAAAGCATCTACAAGCCTTGCCATGCCTCCAGGTATTTCATATAAATATGACAGGTCTGCAGGATAGCCTTCTTGTATGAAATCAATATAACTGTTATATAGGTTTCCGCTCAAAAGGGTCGAAAGATTTGACAGAATATTAATAGCACTCTGGCTTAATCCCATTGATGCCATCATTTTTAAGTTATCCACACCACTAAAAAATAGTGTTTTTTCATTATAAGATGCTTTAACTTGAAGTATCTCTGCCCTTACTTCAGGCGGAGCCATAAAAAGCGGACTTTCAGTTCCTGTAAAATAAAGCTTCTGCCAACTTGTTGTGCGTTCCCATAGATACAACTCATATTTGGGGTATATATACTTCATAACTCCAATTCCACCGGGATCATTCCTCACTCTGATATTCCTCATATATATAAAAGCATTGTTATCCACTTGTAAAAATGTTCTTGTCGGAAGTCCGAATAAATTTATATAATGCCACACTGTCTCATGAGAAACAGGAATTCTCATAGGCCCCAACTCACCGTATAAATTATTGCTCTTGTCAAAGTATAGTGTATATACCCTCCCGCCTATTCTATCATCTAATGCTTCGTAAAGCGTTATATCAAAACCAAGCTTTGCCAGTTCAAAAGCAGATGAAAGTCCGGCCAAGCCTCCACCTATAATCCCCACTTTTATACCTTTGAATTGGCCTGGTTTTGCATAATTAGTTATGTCCACAGGCGGCTGCATAAGCTTCATAATATAACTTAAATCCTCAGGTCGTCCTTTTTCTTTGAGAGCATTATAAGTTAGAAAATTTCTTTCGGAATCACTTGGGTTATCCGGTTGAACAGGATAGAATGAATATTGGCTATTTAAGCTCATTGTAGACCTCCCTGTTTAAACTATATTTTTTATATTTATGGTACATTAAGGTTTCGAATCTACATTTTTCTAATTATCGGATAAAATTGTTCAATCCTAAAAATTTTGTTATTAAATTTTACCCCCCTACTTATCCACAGGTAAAACAAGCCTATTTAAGTTATTCACAGATTTATTCACATTATCCACAGTTTTTTCACATAAAAAACAAATGTTTTGTGGGATAAAGTGCGTTGCCCTCACCATTTATTGGCAAACCTATAACCCCTCTGGGGCGGGAACTATAGCCTTGTTATAAAAAAGTCAAGAGGCATTTGCAGTCTGGATTTAATTACCATGGTGAAAATGTGGATAACTTTCTTAACATGAACAAAATATTAAGTAATTTCTTAAAACATAAAAAAGCACACAGTGAATTAAAATTAATTTTTAGGTTTAATTCTTTAGTAGGAGGATTTAATTGAGTAAATGTAGAATATTATTAATATGGCATCAATTTAGCCAATACAGTGATTTCTAAAAAATAATAAGTATTTACATCAAAGGGGGAGTCGACAAATTCATTTAATCTTATATAGCTAACAAGCTATCAAAAATTTGGACATATCTTCTGTTTAAAATCAGCGAAAATTGGTAATCTATATAATATTATACGAAGCATTTATTGTAGATATGTCATAATTCCCACTAAGAAAGTATGAAAGGGGCTGCGTGTTTATGAAATTTATTATTAGTGGAAAAAATATTGAAGTTACTGCCGCATTAAAGGAAATGGTGATCAAAAAAATCGGAAGGCTTGAAAAGTTCTTCCATCCTAATACAGAAGTTAAAGCTACAATGAGTGTGGAAAAAATGAGACATATCCTTGAGGTTACCATATCTTCCAATGGCCTTATTTTAAGGGCTGAAGAATCAACAAGCGATATGTATACTTCTATAGATAAAGTTGTGGATGTAATCGAAAGGCAGATAGTAAAAAATAAAACAAGGCTTGAAAAGAAACTGAAAGCCGAAGCTATAAAAGCCGAAAATGTTCCATCCTTTTCTGAAATTGAAGAAGAGAGTGACTATAAGTTAGTACGCTCAAAGAAATTTGCAATAAAACCTATGGCTGTTGAAGAAGCAATACTGCAAATGAATCTTTTAGGTCATCAGTTTTTTATGTTTTCAAATGCCGATACAAATCAGGTTAATTTAGTTTATAAAAGAAAAGATGGAGATTATGGCTTAATTGAACCGGAGTTTTAATTTTTAGTCGATTATTATTTATTTAAATAAGGTAATTTTTGCTAATACTTAAATTGTATATAAACAAACGATTATAAAGAAAAAAGCTGCATATTGATGTGCAGCTTTTTTGCTTTAAGTAGAATAAAAACTATGTTATACTAAATAAGTTATCCATTTTTATAAATCCATTTATTGCGAAGGTGATTAAATAATGATATCCGGTGAGAATAACATAAAGGAATTTGTAACATTAAGGGACAAACTAATTGAGTCCCAGTATATTAATTTGAACGATAAACAGAGAGAAGCGGTTTATACAATAAACGGCCCGGTTCTCATTTTAGCCGGTGCCGGTTCCGGAAAGACAACTGTTCTTGTAAATAGAATTGCACATATGATAAGATTTGGAGATTCATTTAAAAGTGATCGCATACCTGCATATGCAGTTGATGATGACCTTGACATGCTTCGAAACATTTTAAAAGCCCTGCCTCCTAACAAAAAAGCCGAACTTTCCGAGGATGCAGTCAGGGTTCTTAGGGGACGAACAGTACATCCAGCAAGCATATTGGCTATTACATTTACCAATAAGGCTGCCAAGGAAATGAGGGAAAGAGTTGAAAGGCTCATGGGGTCCATGGGCGAAGGTATGTGGATAGGAACATTTCACTCTACATGTGTAAAAATACTAAGAAGATATATAAATAAGCTAGGATTTGATAACAGCTTTGTAATTTATGATACCGCAGATCAGTTAACTGTTATAAAGGACTGCCTGAAGGAACTGAACCTCAATGAAAAGAACTTTCCTCCTAAGGGAATGCTTGATGCCATTGGAAGGGCAAAGGATGAGCTGATTGACAGCAGGACCTACAGTAAAATGTACCAGGCCGACTTCAGAATGAGTAAAGTAGCTTCAATTTACGAGCTTTACCAGAAAAAGCTATTTCAAAACAATGCCCTTGACTTTGATGACATAATCATCATGACAATTAAACTTTTTGTAGAGCATGAAGATGTTCTGGATTATTACCAGAAAAAGTTCAGATATATTCTGGTGGACGAGTATCAGGATACAAATACGGCACAATACACCTTAATAAGCCTTTTGGCACAAGAAAACAGGAATCTCTGTGTAGTAGGTGATGATGATCAGTCAATTTACGGCTGGAGGGGTGCCAACATCAGAAATATACTTGACTTTGAAAAAGAATTTAAGGACTGCAAAACCATTAAACTGGAGCAAAACTACAGATCAACCCAGTTAATACTGGATGCGGCAAATAACGTTATAAAAAACAATACCGGTAGAAAGAACAAAAGCCTTTGGACAGAAACCACTGAAGGGCCTAAAATTCAATACTATCAAGGTTCAAATGAGTATCAGGAGGCTGCTTTTGTTGCCTCTGAAATTAAAAGGTTGACAACATTTGAAAGTGTTAGTTATAAAGATTTTGCGATCCTATATAGAGTAAACGCACAATCACGTATCATAGAAGAAATGCTAATGCGTGAATCCATACCGTATAAAATTTTTGGGGGCTTGAGGTTCTATGACAGAAAAGAGATAAAGGACATACTTGCATACTTAAGGGTCATTCAAAATCCCTCAGATAACATAAGCCTTAAAAGAATTATCAATGTTCCTAAAAGAGGTATAGGAAATACCACTGTGGATAAAGCTGAAGAACTCTCAAACCAAAGAAACTGCAGTATTTTCAGCCTGATTGATTCTGCCTCAAGCATTCCTGAGCTTCAACGAGCCTCTTCCAAGTTGGAAGGTTTTGTTGGTCTTATTAGCCAATTCAGGGTATTAAAGGATGAATTAACCGTTTCCAAGCTCATTGAAGAAGTTATAAAGCAGTCGGGCATTATGGATGAATTGAAAACTGAAAATACAGTGGAAGCCCAGACAAGAATAGAAAACATACAAGAGCTCATATCGGGTGCCATAGAGTTTGAAGAAAGGGAAGAGGACAAGAGTCTTGGAGCCTATCTCTCGGGTATTTCCCTTGTTGCTGACATAGACAAGCTTGAAGAGGAGCAAAACAATGTTGTCCTTATGACTCTTCATAGTGCAAAAGGCCTTGAGTTCCCGGCTGTTTTCCTTGTAGGTATGGAAGAGGGTATATTCCCCGGTTATCGTGCCATAACGGATGAAAACGAGCTGGAAGAAGAACGAAGACTTTGCTATGTTGGAATAACCAGGTCTAAAAAGTGGCTTTACATGACAAGCACTTTAAGCCGCACATTGTTTGGAAATACAACTTACAACAAAGCATCCAGATTTTTGAACGAAATTCCGGCAGAGCTTATAGAAGGTTATGGAAGACCTTCATTTAAATCGGCTCCCAACTTGAAAAGCAGTGCTTCAGGCAATATGGGAAACCCAGCTTTTCCAAGGCAAATCAATAGCATTCAAAGGGATTCGGGTATTTTAAGGCAGATTAGTAGTGTACAGAAGGATTCCATATCAAGCTTTAACAAAACCTATACCCCTAATATGGCAAGCTCGTCCAGACCCACCGCTTCCAATTCAGTATTCAGTATTGGAGACAAGGTTGAACATAAAAAGTTCGGTGTAGGTATTATCACCGGAGTAGAAAAGGAAAAAGACGATTTCAAGCTTGAAATACACTTTAAAGGTGTTGGAATGAAAAGGCTAATGGCCGCATTTGCCAATCTCACAAAAATAAGCTGATACTTACTTAAATAGTGACATGAATTTGAACTTAAAATTTTCCGATATTTAGAAATGTCCCTGTATTTAAAAAGTGACTTCGCATCTTTTGCAAAGTCACTTTATTAATTTCATAAAAGCTCACTATTTTGTACTTTCTACTAGCTTTTTAAGCTCCTCAATTCGCCAGTCTGCCTGTTCTTTATACATTGGCCCTGTTTGACCCGCTGCTGTAAACTCATTTATGGCCTGATCATACCTCTCCATATCAGTATATATAAGTCCAAGCAAAAAGTGTCCCGAAGAGGTATCTATTGATGATATTTTGTTGGCATAATCGACAGCTGTTCCGAAATTCTTTTGATAGCTTTCACATATGGCCATTTCCCAATATACACTTACCTTTGATTCCTCATCAATATTCATTGCTAAAATTTCATTACCAACATTTTTAGCTTCTTCCAACTTATTTTGGTCGATAAGCTCTTCCATTTTTGTCAATTTCTCGTCAATCAAGTTTTTATCCACAGTTTTGCTTTGGATGCTTATAATACCTACAACTATTATGACTGCAACTATAATTACAAATAAGACACCAGCTATAACTGCGGCAGCCATTTTCGGTCTTTTTGAACCATCCTTTTTTACATTTGACTTTTTTACACTTTCAACTTTTCCCATATCCTACCTCTTTCATCATGTTTGAACATCAATAAAAGCATTTAAAAAAATACATTATTGAGGTATTTTTTATATAATATCATCATATACGTCCAATATTTCTTTTGGAGTATTTACAATAAAATCAGGATTATTAAGCTTTAGTACATCTGCTATATCAAATCCCCAGGTCACAGCTATTATTTTAACAAAACACTTTTTACACGCTTGTATATCTCTAACCTCATCACCAACATATAATGTTTCACTCTTATCCATTCCGGATTTACTTATATACCTTGATATGGAAACGTCCTTGCCAAAAAGGCCTTTAGATGAGTGGATATCATCAAAAACATCTATACCCGAATTTTGAAAGTACCCTCTAATATTACTTTCCGAGTTGGAAGAAATCACACTAAGCTTAACATTTCTCTCCTTCAGCTTGTAAAGTACTTCCTTCATACCTTCAATCAATTCAATGTTATTTAAATGGCTTTTATAGCTTTTAAGCACCCCAGTTATAAGTGCTTGAATTTTATAAAAAGGTATGCCCATATATTTTACCTTATCTATATATGAAAGCCTGCTTAAATACTCCAGATCATACTCAGTTATGGGTTTAAATTTGTTTTTTTCTGCAATTTCATTGTACAAATTCATAGTAAGACGCTTGCTGTCTACTATTGTTCCATCAAAATCAAAAATTATATTCTTTATCATAGCTGCCTCTGCCCATTAATTTAGGCCATCAATAAAAATCAACATATCAACATTATATAATAAGTTCCTATACTAAAGCAAACACTATCTTGGGAATGCCAAGATAGTGTTGATTTTTCTGCTATGTTACTGTGTATTTTTATATCGATGGTTTAAATTCATAGCTCATTTCTTTACCGTTTACTGTTATTAATAGGTATTTTGCTTTGGATGCCGCATTGGATGAGCTTAATCCTGCCAGATCATATCCTGTTGTGGAGAAATACTTAACTCCATTTTCCGTTACAGTTGAATTTGAACTGTTTTTATATATTACCCAAACATTTTTTCCTTTAGTTTTACTATATTCTGAAAGTATATCCCTAAACAGGTTTCCTTCCAATTTGTCTGAAAAATTCTTCGGTGAATCGGACATGAAAATAAGTACATTATCACCTGCAAAAGAATTTAATTTATCCAAAAACCATTTCCACTGATTCTCATCACTCAATCTTAGACTTTTCTTCGACGTATCCAATTGAATGATCCTGACGCCCTTGTAGTCCGTTGCCTTATAGCTCTTGCTTGTTGTCAATGTTTGCACTTTTATATTCCCGGTCATTTTATGAGTTCCACTACCCACTATAACAGCCATCTCAGACATATCCTTGCTTATTGCCTGAGTAAATCTTTGAGTTATGAGCTTTTGGAGAATAGTCTTTGGCTCTGCCGTTTGCCCAAATACACTTAATCGGAATGATTTTGATGACTTACTAAATGCAACTGCCTTATTTGCAGGATCCTTATACTCAGTATTCTTCGGAATCTTTACCTTTTCAAGGGAAGGATAGGAGGATGAGGAAGTAGTAAGATCATCAATATATATAACCCCTTTATCGGAAACAGGATTTATCTGTGCTAGGTATATTCTTGAAACACGTGCAGGCAACTTTATATTGGCAAGAGATGCATCAAGATATTTCCAACCATCCCAGTTCATATCCTTTGTAAACTCTATTATCTGTTTGCTTCCGGCAGAATCATACAACTCTGCCCTAAGCCAGTTTGATGCTGTATGGTCATTATAAACCCAGATCCCCAGCTTTTCAGCACCTTCAGCTATAATTACACCCTTGTCCGGATAGACCAAATATGCTGCTCTTGTACCCTCCAAACTAGTGGAAAAATCATAAGTAAGCCTGCCTGAATAAGAGCCTGTTTTAGCAAAATCGCTAGATATCTCATAAGAACCCGGAAGTCCGGCTGGACTTGACATGTATGTGCCATTGAACTGCTCAAAGCTATCAATAACAGTATTTTTATTGGCAGCTACCGATACACCGCAGTAAGCATGCACATTGCCAACAGAAGCATCTATATATCCCGCTCCCGGTGCCGAAGCTTTAAAAACTCCTTCAACAAAGCTCCCCATACCCCCATTTACAGACCATTTCACATCTGCAGGGTTAATTGTTGTTGTGTATCCATTCTTATCAGTACCTGTAACATTGAAAGTTTTTGTACCGTTGAGCGGTACTTTCACTGTATCTGCATTCAAACTGATCGAAAGAGGACTTTCCAAAACCTGAACTTCAATGGTGGAACTTATCTTTCCGATAGTTGCTTTAATAACAGCTTTTCCTGATGATTTGGGATAAAATGTATTTCCGACAAAATCTCCCTTTACTCCGGTAACACTGAATGTAACCTGGCTTTTATCTACATCAATAGGATTTAAATATCTGTCATATCCCATTACATTAATATTTCTTGATGTATTAACGAAAACATTATTATCTGCAGCATCCAGTAAAATTCCATCAAGCTCAGACGGCGGAGCAACAGAAAACACTCCTAATCCTGCAGCTACAGCCCTTTGGGCACCATCCGAAGGACTGTTTATTAAAGATAGGTTTTTGTCTCCCTGATGACGTGCAACCATGGTAGTAGAACCGCCGCCATCAAAGTTCAGTGCATTATATGCACCAAGCTCAATCATCAGTTTGGCCAATTCAGTCTGGTCCATTCCAACTCCATGGCTTTGCCTACCATCTAGAGCAACCATTATCAGTTGCTTTCCGTCTTTTGTGCAACCCACAGCAGTCCTTGGATTCTTTCCTGCTGCATTCTGTGAAAACTTAGCAGGAACTTTACCGTCCTTTACCAGAATTGCACTTCCTGTCATGGCAACAGACATAGAACTCCAGTCAGGTGTTGTATTAATCGATAGCTTTACTTCATCACCCAAATTGAAATTACTGGTAATAAGAGGTGCATTAATAGCTGAGGTAACTATAACAAATCCGTTTTGAGGTATCTCAACAGCAGGCTGTGAAAATCTCATTTCAGTAATTTTTCCATCATCAACAACAACCTCAAACATCTCAGGGTACTTTTCGGTTGAACCTATAGACATCTTACCCCATCGCCTGTCCACCACAATTATATCCTTATGGTTCAATCTGCTTGGCTTATTAAATTGTGCCACATCAATCTGTTTTCCGTTTGGTGCCACAAGCTTTATATTTGTCTTCCAATAATCGAAAAACACGTTATTTGCAATATCTATGGATATTGATGCCATATTATCACCATTGCTGTTATATCCGGACTGGGCACTTATCACTTTTCCGGACTCGATAATGGTACCGTCTACATATCCCTGACCACTTCCCTCTCCCCAATTGAAGAAGCTTGAATTTACAGCTGCCACTGCCCCTCTGGCTTCTGCAAGTGTTTTTAACTGTGTCAGCTTCATTGCCGAATCCGTATTAGTCAAGGAATCTATTTTTATATTTGGATTACCCAAATCAATTCTCAAAACATTTATACTCTGCCAACCGGCAGTTGTAAACTTCGTAATCTTCTCTAAAGTGGCACCTGATGTAATATTTTCCTTTACAGACTTTTGGTATATAATAGCCGGTTCTGCCGAAACGTAGTTTACAGGTACAAGAAATAATACGGCTAAAACTGTGTATAATGCTACTATTTTTCTTATGTAATTCATCTTGTTTCCACTCCTTTTCATTCTTTCCAACCATCTATTCCCGATCTCTTAATAGCACCGAAAATATTTGATTTGATATCCCTTTTTTCTTTTGACATTTCCTTTAATAGGTTCTTTATGTCTTCCCTCTTGGTGTATCCATCAATATGACATGGACTTTTAACCGTTTTAATCCCATGCTCCTTAATAAAGGCCTTAATTTCCTTTTCCTCAGTATATAAAAGCGGTCTAATCATGTAAATATCCTTGCGGTCAAGATAGGTTACCGGTGAAAAGGTATGTATACGACCTTCATAAAAAGTACTTAGAAGAAGGGTTTCAATAGCATCATCCCTATGATGTGCAAGAGCAATCTTATTGCATCCAAGTGACTTGGTAATATTGTGAAGAGCTCCCCTCCTCATATTTGCACAAAGAGAGCATGGGTTTTTCTCCTTTCTCTCTTCAAATATTATCTTTCCTATAAGAGTCTCTTCAACAGTATAATTAACTCCTATACTTTTGCACAATTCTTTAACAGGTGTAAGATCAAATTCACCAATCCCCATAGTTATAGTGATCGCTTCAAGATGGAACTTTTTTGGGTAAAAATCCTGAAGTTTCCTTAATGCAAGAAGCAAAGTCAGGCTGTCTTTACCACCCGACACTCCTACTGCTATTTTATCACCTTCCTTTATCATGTCATAATCTTGTATTGCACGTCTTATCTGCCCTAAAATCCGCTTAATATTGAACACCTCTTTAAATTATCACTTGTATAAAAATTAATAATATAGAGGGGTATGGAATCCCCCTCTATATTATAATTCATATACTTGCATGGTTCAATTACGGTTATATTACATTTGATTGGTAATATTATACATAGGTAAAACATAAATAAAAAAAGAGTTATCATTTGCGAAAACCGTAGAAATCTAAAGCAATAATAAGCATTTAAACGATTAGAAACTATAACTTAACATAACAACTATATTTAGCTGTTGATAAACTTATTGCGATGTAGTACAATTTCTCTTGTCGCTTGACGACGGGGTGTAGCGCAGCTGGTAGCGCGCTTGGTTTGGGACCAAGATGCCGGGGGTTCAAGTCCTCTCACCCCGATTAATCGACACAGAAGAGACTGTTGCAAACTACTAAAAATGTAGCGTGCAACAGTCTTTTGTTTATTGGAATTAAAACATACTCTCACGTCTGCTGATATCTTTTAAAGGTTCTTTTATATTCATACCATCAACTTTCTGCTTTGTTTTTTCTACCATTATTCGGTATTTATATAATATCTTCCTGCTTCTAGATTCTGAACCTATACCCTGCCCCCCATACAGTTTCTACATATTGGGGATTGGATGGATCCGCTTCAATCTTTTCCCTTATCCTGGCAATATGAACTGTAACAGTAGCAGTATCTCCAAGTGAATCAAGACCCCATATTTTTTCAAATAACTCTTCTTTGCTAAACACCCTGTTAGGGTTCATAGCCATAAATAGAAGCAAATCAAATTCCTTTTGGGCCAGGCTGACCTCTTTCTCATTAACACTGACAATACGTGAATCCTTTTGAATCTCCAGTCCTCTAACATGCAGAACATTACTTGGACTATTATTTCTGTACTTATTTTTTAATCGCTCATATTTCCCAAGGTGGGCATTAACCCTTGCCACCAGCTCTCCAGGACTAAAGGGTTTGGTTATATAATCATCGGCACCAAGTCCCAAACCTCTAATTTTATCAATCTCTTCCTTTTTAGCTGATACCAATAATATAGGTATATCCTTTGTATCCCTTATTTTACGAAGTATTTCGAACCCGTCCACACCTGGCAGCATTATATCTAAAATAATTAAATCACATTCTTTTTCCTCAATATATTTAAGTCCACTTGTTCCATCGGAGCATACTTCAACAGAAAAACCGCTAATTTCAAGATAATCCTTTTGGAGTTCTGCGATACTTTGATCATCCTCAACTATTAAAATATTCTTCATATCAAACATATCCTTTCAAAACCTAATTATGTATCACATTAGGTACTATCATACAATTATTATAATTTTTTTAGTGAGAAAAGTATACTCGTTCCTTCATTTTCTTTGCTAATACTCCATATCTTCCCTTGATGCCCTTCAATTATTTGCTTTGTAATGGCCAATCCAAGACCGCTTCCGGCTTTGGTGCTTCTTGCAGTATCGGCTCTATAAAACTTATCGAATATAAATGGCAGATCATTTTTTGGTATACCGGCACCATTATCTTTAATCTGCACTATGATGTTATTATCTTTTTCTCTTAATGTCACCTCTATTTTACCATTTTCCTTATTCATGTATTTTTTTGAGTTATCAAGTATATTTAAAACAACTCTCCTGATTTGAGTCCTGTCTATATACAAAAATCTATAATCCGGCAACATATTAATAAGCTCAATTTTTATATTGGCCTTTTCCAACTCCGGCTCGACTTCCTCTATACAATGTCTGAAAAAGTTGAATACATCAGTTCTTTCAAAGTTAAAAGGCATCTGGTTCAAGTCCAGCTTGGAATGAAAAAGAAGATCATCTATCATTGAATCAACCTGTACCGCTTTTGAATAAATGGTCTTCAAATACTTTTCAACCTTTTCGGGACTGTTTGCAACACCATCCAATATGCCTTCAACATACCCTTTAATTGAAGTTATGGGGGTCTTTAGATCATGGGATATACTTGAAATAAGCATTTTTCTGTTATCTTCAAACTTAGCTTGAGTATAAACCGATTCCTTAAGCTTTAATCTCATTTGTTCGAAGGATTGACACAAGTCCCTGATCTCGCTGTCGCCCTCTACAACAACTTCATGGGCTAAATTGCCGCAGCTGATTTCGCTAGCTGCATTTTTAAGACGCAAAATAGGTTTCACTATGCTTTTAGAAAATGAATATGTCAATATCAAGTTAGTAAATATAAATGTTAAAAAGAATGTCACAATAACAAATATTATGAAACCTTTAGATGCAATTACATCCTTATCAACCTTTGCAAGCAATATAACATAGCCTGTTGTTGTATCCGGAAATGTTTGATTTATTACTTTAACCGTATAATCAGTCCCATCCAAATCAACAGTACTTTGAATATAATTGTGTTTGGAAAAGTTCAGGCACTTTTCAATATCCATCTGGCTAAAATCCCTGGAAGAATAAATATTTTTGTTATTTTTTATAATTATTACATCGGTATTTATATCAGATAATCTGATGGTAAGATCCTTTTGAAAATCCTTATCCAATAAAAGCTCCGGATTTTTCTGGAATGTACTGTTGTTTGATTTAAAAAGCTCATACTCAACGTTGGTTAAGTTTTTTATGCTATCAGAGCTTATACTTGTATCAAATAAAGTATATGAAATAAAGACATACACACTGGCAATTATAACGGTAATTAAAAGTGGAACAATCATTATTGCGATATTAGTAAATACAAGGTGCTTGTGAAGTCGACTCATATATTCTCCCTTTATAGTTCTTTTTTGTCAAACAAGTAAAAACCAGCCGAAAAGGCCATTAAGGAGCATGCAAACATTATAAGAAATTCCTTTATCAATACATCTATCGGTATTTCATTTCCTGTCCAATGACTGTACCATCCAAGGGTGGATGTAATAAAAATTATCTTATAAGAAATATTATATATTTCAAGAGCTTTCATTGCAACATATAGAATTATTGAAACAAGAAATGCTACCACTCCGTTTTTAAAAAGGTTTGCAAGAAAAACTATAATCAATACAAGGGTTAAAATAGGCAGAATCGAAACCGTGTACGCCAATAAAATCCTGAGCAATTCCTTAACCGACATGGTCCCCGGATTAAAAAACATTCCGGCCAGTGTGGACATGGACATGACCAAAAATAAATTGATAAAAACAAAAAAGGTTATTGCAGAAATTTTTGATAAATAAAGCTTTAACCTTGATATAGGACGCAACAAAGCTATTTTAATGGTATTCTGAGTAAACTCCCCGGTAAACATGTCAATAGCAACAAGTGTAGTAAATAATGGAAGAATAGTGTTAATATATATGGATAAAACCAATAATGGAAACTCTGCTCTGTCAGCAGCTCTTGAGCCGGTACCAATCCTAAATCCTATAACAACAAGTTGGCCTATAATAATGGACAGAATGGATATTATAGCTGTTACATAAGCTTTTTTTTTCTTAAACAGTCTTTCAATTTCATTAAACGATGCACCCTTAAGCTCTTCCATTACTGTCTACCTCACTTATAAAATAGTTTTCCAAAGTAGCATAATCTTTTAATATATTGGCAGTATAATCCTCATTTATAATTTTTCCGTTAAAAATAACACCTACCCTGTTGCAGGTAAGCTCCACATCATGAATTAAATGACTGGAAATAAAAAATGTAGTCCCTTCCTCATCTGAAAGTTTTCTTATGATATTTCTTATGGCTACCATTCCTTCCACATCAAGACCATTTAACGGTTCATCCAATATTACCAGCTTTGGATTTGATAGTATTGCTGAAGCAATGCCTAATCTCTGTTTCATTCCAAATGAAAAATTTTTTGTCTTCTCATTTCTGTATTTGTATATTCCTACCATTTCCAATACTTCATTAATTCTTATGTTATCAATATAATCATAGTATCTGGAAATCTGTTTTAAATTTTCAAAAGCAGTAAGATAGGGATATGATTCGGACGTTTCAATGATGCATCCTACATTCTTCATGGCTTTCTCATGATGTGCAGTTATGCTGTGTCCAAATATCTTTACATCTCCGGAATCCGGTTTCATGAGTCCTGTCATAACTTTCATGGTAGTTGTCTTCCCTGCACCATTTGCACCAAGTAATCCAAAAACATCGCCTCTGCAAATATTTATATTGATATCTCTAATACCTCGTCCATTCTTAAAAACTTTATTAAGTTCTTTTATCTCAAGTACTACTTCCATGATAATTCCTTTCATCATTTAGGACTAAATGAACAGTCTAAGTTTTATATAATAAAGTTTATTCATCAAATACTCTGCAAAAATCATTGTCAAACGAAAGGTTTTTATATCTGCTTCCATTATTACTAAAGAATATTTTACCGTTTACTGTATCAAAATTAATATAGCCCGAACGCTCTTTGCCTTTCATATCTAAATATGTATATTTCGCACTAGAGGATGAACCTATTAGTACTGCATCGAAATCGAAAGACTCTTTGCTCTCAAAATAATCTTCATAACCGCTTAAATACTCTTCTGTGTAATTACCTTTAAAACGAGTGTCATCAAGTCTTGCCAGCTCAACTATCCTTTCACCTATTTTCTCATATTTATTGTCCCGTTGTATTACAATATCATTTTTGAAGACTCCTTCAAACTTTTCAGTAAGGTTACTAACTTCATATACATCATTACCTGCTTTTTCTATTTTTTTACCTGCAAGATCAGGCTTTGTAATCTTTGTAGAATTAATATCATGTATCTTTATGATTATTTCTGCGGTTATATTATGGGTAATGCCATCAAAGTCCTTGCCTACCATTACGCATAATGCCGATATTTCTTCGATCAGCCCATTTTTATTGGTAGTGGCACTTCCCTTTGCCAGCTTAATGTATACATCATCCTTTAGATTGGGATATTTTGTGTCAATTCTGTCATATGTCCTTGATGATATCTCCTTTTTGAATTCAAAAGATATTAAAGCATTAAAAATGGCAGGAATTTGACCCTGACTAACATATCCGCTGAACTTCTTAGAACCGTCAAGCTTTCTTTCAAAGGTTACACTGTCCTTGAGATTTCCAATAAATAAGTCAAATATTTTTTCAAGTTCGTTTGAGTATGGCTCTTTAAAAGGATCTATAGGAGTTCTTTTATACTCTCCTGAATTCTCATATAGATAATATGTATCATTGCTTGCATCAAATGATATGGATGTATCTTTATCATTATAGTAGTAAAATGCCTGCTTTTGAGTATTACCATATAGATAAGTATTTTTCTCTTCGTTAGCATCTCTGCTTTGTTTCCTTATCTCTTCACTGGACATTATGAGCCTGCTTTTTTCTTTTATAACTGTAGTGGCTGTTATGGTATAACTGTTTAAATGCTTATCCATACTCATAAATGTATATTTAATACTATCCTTCAACTGTTGATAGGCCGACTTGCTTGATATATCAGCAAAAGCGGTAGATACAAAAATTATCAGCCCAATAAAAAAACAAATCACTATAATAAACTTCTTATTACTACCCATTAATACATCTCCTCGCAACCGTACTGCGGGTAATATTCCCCTGATTTTATTTTACACTATATATATTGAAATCATATAAAGTAATTATAAACAATTTATTAACAATATAAATACGATTTTATTCCAATTCAAGCAACACAGCTCTTGCCGGACTCCCATCTGCTCCTTCTATATTTAATGGCAAACATGAAAAGAAATACTTTCCCGGCTCCACTTCCTTTAAATATAGCCCTTCTATCACTCCAATACCTCTTGAAAGAAGCGTGTAATGGGATAAATAACCTTCCTTATAATATCCATCAATTGACATATAATCGATACCTACCGTTTTTACACCCTTTCCAATAAGAAACTCACACGCTGATTTGGATATATATATATAATCCTTTTTAAATTCTTGCATAATAGGTATATCACTATTGGCAGTTTTAAAGAAAACGACATCGCCTTCTTCAATATAAAACTCTTTAATATCATCTTCAGTTATGCACTCACTCACGTTCAATTCAAAGACCCTAACATATCCAATATACATGGACAAATCAAGATTTGACACATCCTCCATATCATTATAAAAGTGCAGGGGTGCATCAATGTGTGTTCCGGTGTGAAGTCCCATATGTATGGATGATACGTTGCACGGGTCACCCATTTTAATTGATGAATTCAACTCAATATTTATTCCGCTATCACCAGGCCAGACTGCCATTCCGGTTTTTATTCTCCTGCTTACATCAATAACTCTTTTAATCTTCATAAAAACTCCGGTTAATCCAAAATAATATAACTCTAAACAAATAAAAATAATTGATTTATTTTTGATTCCACTGCATAAACTCTTTTTTTACAATAGATGTACCTTGACAACTTCACGCAATAACCATTATTAGGAAAATATCAAGGGTGTTTTGCTAATATTTACTAATTTGGGGTCAGAAATTAC
>Ga0255341_1001453_pt1 | contig 33471 bp, 36 predicted proteins | sample wastewater_treat_8_FD_192418 | JGI IMG/M metagenome (GOLD analysis project Ga0255341, IMG submission 192418) | Wastewater microbial communities from Lulu Island WWTP, Vancouver, Canada - plant12 | ecosystem: Engineered > WWTP > Wastewater > Unclassified | place: Canada: Vancouver, British... | reverse complement strand
CATGGTTGACTCCTTAAAGAGGTGAGGCGTGAGGCGTGAGGGGTGAGGCGTGAGGGGTGAGGCGTGAGGGGTGAGGGGTGAAGGGTGAAGCTGAGGACTTGGGGTTGCTTTCTTTTCCAAAGCTTCGAATGTCCGCAGGCGCTCTGGTATTACCCACAACCCATGACCTATCACCTGTTACCTTCAAACTGTAACCCATCAACTAATCACCTATTCACCCACAACTCCTCACGCCTCGCCTACAGTCCCAGATACGCGGTTTTAATGTGCGGATCGTCCAGCAGCTTCTGAGCGGGGCCTTCCATGACTGAGCGCCCGTGTTCCAGGACATAGGCCCGGTCGCTCAGGCTCAGTGAGTGCATCACATCCTGTTCCACCAGGACCACCGTGGTGCCCTGATCGGCGATCTTGCGGACGGTTTCGAAGATGTTCCTGGTCAGCAGGGGTGCCAGGCCCAGGGAAGGTTCGTCGAGCATGAGCAGTTTGGGTTTGGCCATGAGGCCCCGGCCGATGGCCACCATTTGCTGTTCGCCGCCGGAGAGGGTCATGGCCAGTTGCGATTCCCGCTCGCGAAGGCGCGGCAGCAGCTCGTAGACCGCCTCGATGGTGGTTTCCTTTTCCCGGTCGGCCCGGCTGTTGTAGGCGCCGACCACGAGGTTGTCCTTGACGCTCATGAGCGTGAACAGGCGGCGCCCTTCGGGTACCTGGACCACGCCTCGTTCGACGATGGCTTCCGGCGGGGCCTTGTGGATGGGAGCTCCCTCGAACCGAATCTCGCCCCGCCTGGGCGGCACCAGGCCGGATATGCAGCGCAGAAGGGTCGATTTGCCGGCCCCGTTGCCGCCGATGATGCTCACCACTTCGCCTTCGTTGACGTGGAGCGACAGCTCGAAAATGACCTGAACATCGCCGTAGAAAACGTCGATATTCTTGACTTCAAGAAACGGCATATTCTTCTCCCAGGTAGGCCTTGATCACTTTCTCGTCCGAAGCCACTTCCTTGGGGGGACCCTCGGAAATCTTCTGCCCGAAATGGATGACCACTACCCGGTCGGATAGGGCCATGATCGCGCGCATGATGTGTTCGATGATGAAGATGGTGATACCTCGGTCGCGCAACCCCCGGATAATCTTGACCATTTCGTCCACTTCCGTCGGCCGGAGACCGGCCATGACCTCGTCGAGGAGCAGCAGTTTGGGGTCCGTGGCCAGGGCTCGCGCAATTTCGAGGCGTTTACGGTCGGCGATGGTCAGGTTGCCGGCTTTGACGTCCTTCTTTTCGTACAGGTTCAGGGCCTTAAGGGCCTCGACGGCCTTGCTTTCCGCGGCCGAGCGTTTGTCGGTGGTCACGTAGCTTCCCACCATGACGTTATAGAGGACGGTCTTGGAGGTGAACGGTTTGACAATCTGGAAGGTGCGGGCGAGGCCCTGCCGGCAAAGGTCCCAGGGTTTGACGTTATTGATGCGGGCGGCGTCGAAGAAGATCTCTCCTTCGGTGGGGGGATAGACGCCGGCGATGCAGTTGAAGACGGTGGACTTGCCCGCACCGTTGGGGCCGATCAAGCCTAAAATCTGGCCCTGCTCGATGCTCAGATTCAGACTGTCCACCGCCCGCAGGCCGCCGAAATCTTTCACCAGGTCTTTCAAATCGAGCATCATCATGGCTGCCTCCTCAGTCAGCGCGGGCGGGTTGGGTCGTCATGCGGTCGAGGAACCGATGGTAGAGCTTGGTGAGGGGTTCCTGGAGGCCACGGGGTTGGAAGATCATCACGAGAATCAAGAGCACGCCGAAGATGATCAGGTGCAGGCCGGGCAGTTTGGCGCCAAAATAGATCCGGCAGAGATCGCTCACCGGTCGCAGAATGATGGCCCCCAGTACCGGTCCCGCAATCGAGCCGCGCCCGCCGATGAGGGCGATGAAGGCGATTTCGAAGGAAACGTCGAGGGACATGACACTTTTGGGGTGGATGAAGAGGGTGAACTGGGCCCAGAAAGTCCCGGCGAGGGCGGTCAGAAAGGAGCTCATGGCCATGGCGATGAGCTTGCAGCGGGCGACGTTGACCCCCAGCGCCATGGCCGCTTCGGGTTCTTCGCCGCCCGCGCTCAGATAGTAGCCCAGCTTCGACCGCGAAATGAACCAGGTGAGGGCCAAAACGGCGATGAGCATCACCAGGATGATGTAGTAATAGGGCTCCTTCTCGGCGAACATGAAGTTGGTCAGGCCCGTGTTGAGCGGCGGGATCTGCAGGCCGCGGGGACCGTTGAGCTTGAACGGCCCGAGATACTCGATGTTTTCCACCATGACCCGGATGCCTTCGGCAAAGGCGATGGTGGCAAGGGCAAAATAAGCCCCGCGCATCTTGAAGGTGGGCAGACCGATCAGCACCCCCACCACCACCGCCAGGCAGCCGCCGACGATCATGCCGAGCCACGGGCTGATGCCGTACTGGAGTGCCAGCACGGTCGAGGTATAGGCGCCAATGCCGACAAACGCGGAATGACCCAGGGGCAACACGCCGGCAAAACCACCGACCAGGTTCCAGCTCGTGGTCAGGTAGGCGTATAGAAAGAGGAGCACCAGGATATGAAGATAAGTGGGACTCCGAACCACCAGTGGCAACCCGAACGCAATCACTCCTACCAGCAACAAAGAAAGGGACTGCAGCTTTGCTCGTGTCATCCGCTCCCTCTACCAATCGTATTTAACGCCGAACAACCCCGACGGCTTGACAAACAGGACCACGAGGAACAACGCATAGACAATGGCCTCCGTCCAGGTGGCTGCCATGAACTGCGGTCCCACGGATTCGATCACCCCGACGATGATGCCCCCGAGGATGGCTCCGCCAATGCTGCCCAGGCCGCCGAGGACGACGATGATAAAGCCCTTGATGTCGAACAGAACGCCAACGCTGGGGAAGACATTGTAAAACGGAACCAGGGTTACCCCGGCAATACCGGCGATGGCGGTCCCGATCCCAAAGGCCACATTATAGATGCGGTACTGGTTGATGCCCATCAGACTGGCCGCTTCCCGGTCGAGGCTGGTGGCACGGATGGCCCGCCCCAGGCGGGTTTTCTGGAAAAACCAGTAGATCGCCGCAGCCGTCGCGAGGGCCGTGACGAAGCCCCAGAGCTTCGGTACGGATAGCATCATGCCGCCAAATTCGAGCATCTTGCCGCGCAGGGGGTTGTCCTGCAAGGTTCGGTATTGAGGGCCGAAGATGAGCAGCGACAGATTGTCGAGTACGTACCAGACGCCGGTGGTGACAATGATCACCGTGATGGGTTCACGAACGTCTTTTTCCGCCTTGAAGATCGGCTTGATGATGATGTCCTGCAGGTAGTAGCCAAAGCAGTACATCACCGGCGCGACCACGATCAGGGACAGATAGGGGTGGATCCCGGTCAGGGCCACCGCCCAGTAGGCGGCGTACATGCCCACCATGAGCAGCGAACCGTGGGCAAAGTTGATCACCTTGAGCACACCGAAGATGACGGTGAGGCCCATGGCGGTCAGACCGTAAATAGAGCCGATCAGGATGCCGTTGATGGCGTCCTCGAGAACATACAGCATATGCGTCTCCAACCGGGCGCAGGGGGACGGACAGCTTCATCATCCACAAAGTCACACGAAGTCACACGAAGAAGCACTCTGGTGTTCTTCGTGCGCTTCGTGTCCGTCGTGGCGAAAATGGCTGTTCCGGCCAGGCACCTACTTCTGGGGGGCCGGAAAAACCGGGGTGTAGCCGGTGCGGCGGGCCGATTTGGGCCAGACCGTCAAGCGTTCGAAGCCCTTCCCGATATCATTGATCTGCACGATGCACAGGGCGGCGTTCTTGTTCTGACCGGTTTCGTCGAACTCGATGGCATCGTAGGAAGCCACCATGGCCGGCCCACTGGACAGCTTGGTTGCCGCCAGAGCGTCGCGAATGGCTTTGGGGTCGAGCGAGCCGGCGCGTTCCAGGGCGTCTGCCAGGACGTACATGGCCACGTAGGCGTCGACTGATTCACCGGCGGGATTGTAACCGCACTTGGTCCGGAACTTTTCGTTGAAGGCCGGGACGCCGGGCTTGCCCACATCCATTTCCCACTCAACGATGTCGAATACATACTGAGCGTTCTTATCGCATGCCTTCAGGTAGGAAGGATCGGCATGACCGCCGCCGCTGCCGATGATCGCCTTGGGTTTGACCTTGTACTCGGCGAGGGTGTTGGTGAGCAGGATGGCGTCCGCAGCATTGGAGGTCAGCAGCAGGACGTCGGGGTTGGCGCGCTTGATCTTCTGGACCACCGGGCTGAGATCAGTGGCGGTTGAAGGGTAGGGCTCATCCAGCACCACCTTGTAGCCGTCTTTCTCAGCGAGCTTCTTCCAGCCCTCGGCGAAGCCTTTTCCCCAGTCACCGTTCTCGTACACCAGCGCCACCGTTTCGATCTTGCTATTGGTTTCCTTGGCCATGTCCTTCAGGAACGCAAACTGGTCACGCGTCCACCAGCTGTCCTTGGCGGCGATCCGGAAGACCGTCTTGAAGCCCTGTTCGGTGATTTTGTCGGCTACCGATACGGGGACAATGAAGGGGATGCCGTAGCGCTCGGCCACCGCGGTGGTGGGATAGGTGACCGAAGAATTCCAGCAGCCGGTCAAGACGTGAACCTTTTCGGTGTTGATCAGCCGTTCCGCTTCGGCCACGCCCTTCTCGGGCTTGGACTCGGAATCGGCATAAACCATCTCGATCTTGGCGCCCCCAAGCGACTTGATGCCGCCGGCGGCGTTGATTTCCTCGACGGCCAGGTCACGCGCGCACTTGCCCTGCTGTCCCACCGAGGCGGAAGGTCCCGAAAGGGGTTCGATGTTGCCGACCTTGACCACCTTGTCGGCGGCAAGCACCGCCGGAGCATTCCCCAGCAAGCCGATAAACCCAATAACCGCAACCATCACGAAAACACTTCTCCATAATGCCCTGCTTGTCATAGAATTCCTCCCTGTTAAGATGATCGTTTCCTTTACCCTTAGCCCTGCCTTTCCTCTAACACCAAATATCATCGCATCCTAGTTCAGCGCGGCAAAAGTTCGGCACCCTTACCCATGTTGCGTTTCGCTCCACTCAACGCAACCTACCATCATCGCGTTGGGGCCGATGCTCTCCGTTGCGGTGAATGAACATGAAACGCAACGGCAAGGGGAACAGCAAGACACGTGCCCTGAGCGGTTTAAGACTTATGCCACGCTGTACCAGTCCTAACCGCTGTGGGACGCCCACCTCACCCCTGGCTTCCGTAGGCATAGAAGGTGATGTCTTCCGGCAGCCCAAGCTCGAGGAAGGCGTGCATGATTTTGTCGCTGCGGCCGGGGCCGAATTTGATAATGAGCACCATGCACCCACGGGCCTGGTCGCGCAGCACCTGGCGCTCGTAGAAGCCAAAATCCATCTGCGCGAGCGCCTCAAAAACCTCCCGGAAAGCCATCTCCACCTGCCCCTCACTGCGCCTTTCGAACACCATGTAGCTGTAGGCCGGATCAAGCCCTCGCTTGATCTTTTCGAAAGTATCGGGGTGAGGTTTGGCGCCGGCCGTTGTCATAAGAAGCACTCTGCTTGGTCCTGGGTGCAGAAAAAAGCGCCTGCGATCACCGCCAGGAAACGAAGGTCCCAAAATGGTTTCTTCATGTGACTTGAGGGACGGGATCAAACCACCGCAATGGCCGTCGCCAGGGCCCTCACCGCGAAAGGACGGTCAGCCCTTCCTCCATGATGGCCAGGCCGCGCTCCAGTTGCTCGTCGGTGATCACGAGCGGCATCAGGGTGCGGATCACATTGCTGAAATTACCACAGGAAAGGATGACCAGCCCCCTTTCATAACAGAACTTCACCAGCGCTTTGGCCACATCCGCTGCCGGCTCTTTGGTCTCCCGGTCTTTGACCAGCTCGAGGGCGAGCATGGGGCCAAGGCCGCGCACGTCGCCGATGATCTCCAGGCGTTGCTGCATCGCGTCGAAATGCTGCCGCAGTTTCCGGCCAAGCGCCTGCGCCCGGTCAAGGAGCCGTTCTTCCTCGAAGATCTCCAGGACCGCCAGGGCGGCTCGACAGCAGACCGGATTCCCACCGTAAGTCCCCCCTAGACCGCCCACCTGGGGTGCGTTCATCATTTCCGCCCGGCCGACGACGGCGCTGAGCGGCATACCGGCTGCCAGGCTCTTGGCGCTCAGGACGAGATCAGGTTCAACCCCCCAGTGTTCCATGGCAAACATCTTGCCGGTGCGGCCAATGCCGCTTTGAATCTCATCGGCAACAAAGACAATGCCATTATCCCGGCAAATCTTGAGCAGCCTGGGGAAGTACTCGGGCGGCGGGGTAATGAAGCCGCCTTCGCCCATGACCGGTTCCGCGATCAGGGCGGCTGTGCTTTCGCCGGCCACCTGGCCGATGAAGAAGTCCTTGAGGTAGTCGGCGCAGGCCACGTCGCAGGCCGGGTAAGTGAGGCCGAACGGGCAGCGATAGCAATAGGCGCAGGGCATGCGGTAGACGTCGGACATGAAGGGGCCGAACCCGAATTTGTAGGGCTTGACCTTGCTGGTGAGGGTCATCGCCAGATAAGTCCGACCATGAAAGGCATTGTCGAAACAGATGACGCCCGCCCGCTTGGTATAGTGGCGAGCGACTTTGACCGCATTCTCCACGGCCTCGGCGCCCGAGTTGGCAAATATGGCCATTTTGGGAAAACCGCCCGGAGTCAGGCCGCACAACTTTTCCGCGAGCCTGACGTAGACTTCGTACATGACAATGTGAAAGCAGGTGTGGGTAAACTTCGCAGCCTGGTCCTGGATGGCGGCGATGACTCGAGGGTGGCTGTGGCCCACATTCATGACGCCAATGCCGCCCGCAAAGTCAATCAGCTCCCGGCCGTCGACATCATGCAGCAGAGCCCCCCTGGCCTGACCTGCAAAATACGGGGTGACGTTGAAAGGGCCCTGGGGAACGAAATTCGCCCGCAGCTCTGCCAGCTGCGTACTGATTTGGGTACTGGTCATAACAACTCCTGTCGATTTCTGATATGGCATACTATGACGAAAGCCCGGCCGAAGCCCGGCGCGGGTGACGGGTCATGCCAGGGCAATTCGCGTGCCAAGCTATGCTGATTCGAAGTCCCGGCATCCTCGGCCAGCTTGTCGCCGCACCAGCAGCGGGAAAATGAGTTGCTTCTGATTTGTTAATGAATCAAAAGCCACGGCAAAGGAAGTGTTTATCGGCAGGGAAGGGAACCCAAAGTGTGATTCATTCATGCATCGGACGCGGAGAAAGCTCGTATTTCTTCAGCTTCCGGACGACGGTCGGCTGGCTGATTCCCAGATGTCGCGCGAGTTCCCGGGTCGTCTTGAACCGGCTTAGAGCCTTCTCCAACATCTCTCTTTCCACCGCGCAGAGGCCGTCGCTCAGGGTTCCTCCGCCTTTCCCCCCGCCCTTCACGGTGGGCGCTGAGGGAGGAGGGGGGGGCAAGCTCAGGCCGAGGCTGCTGACGACAAAATCATCGACAACCTCCTTCTCGCCCATCAGGACCGCCGTTTTCAGAATATTCTTGAGTTCACGAACGTTTCCGGGAAATGGGTAGGATTGGAGCAGCTTGAGGACGGCGGGCGAGAGCCGTCGCTTGAGGTGGTAGGCGCGGCTGAAGCTGCGCAGGTAGTGGTTCACAAACTCGAAAACATCCTCCGGCCGCTCGCGCAGAGGCGGGATGCGGATGGTGAAGGTATTCAACCGGTAGAAGAGGTCCTGGCGGAACTGGCGGCGGCGGGTGAGGTCTTCGAGGTCCCGGTTGGTAGCAGCAATGACGGTGCAATCGATTTTCCGCGGCTTGAGGCTGCCGATGCGCATGATCTCCTGGTCATCGAGGTATTTGAGGAGTTTTGCCTGAACGGAGAAGGGGAGGTCGCCGATCTCATCGAGAAACAGGGTCCCGCCGTGGGCCAGTTCAAAGAGGCCGATTTTGCCCTGTTCGCGGGCGCCGGTGAACGCTCCGCGTTCATAACCGAAGAGTTCGGCTTCGAGCAGGTTTTCCGGGAGGGCGGCGCAGTTGATCTGCACGAAGGCCTTGTTCTCGCGCCGGCTGTTCTTGTGGATGAACTTGGCCAGCAGGCCCTTGCCCGTTCCCGATTCTCCCAGGATCAGGATGTTGGACGCTTCGAGGTGGGCCAGCTTCAAGGCGATGCGCAGAACCTGCCGCATCGAGCCGCTGTTGGCAATGATTTCCTGCTTCTTGAGTTCGAGCAGGCTCAGTTCTACCAGTTCCTCCTGGTATTTCTCGGTCACCAGACGGGATTGCTCGAGTTCTTCCCGGATGGCATTGAGCTGCGTCATGTCGCGTTCGTTAACCACCACCATGGAAATCTTGCCGGTTTCATCAAAAACCGGGGTGCCGGTGACCAGAAGGATCTTGCCGGTCCGCTTAAGGTCCTGGATGATGCTGACCTGACGTTTGGTTTCCAGCACCTCCAGGGTGACGGAACGGTCGAACCATCCTTCAGCAAGGATCTCCTCCACCTTCCTGCCGATGACGTCGTTGGCCTTGATGCCGTTGAGCCGTTCCGAGGCTTCGTTGACATTGATGACCCGTGCCTCCCCGTCGCAGACCCAGATGCCGTCGGAAGAAGATTGAAAAATGGCGTTAAGCTGGCGGTTCAGGTGTTTGTAGGATTCGAGCTTGCGGGCTGAGACTTCCAGCTGCTCCATCCGCTGAAAACTGCAGAGGGCGCCGGTGATGCTGCCGCCTTTTCGAATGAGGGTGATGTTGAGCAGCAGGTCGCCCGACTCTCCCTGGACCAGGCGTCCCAACTGGGGTTTGCCCGACTGGAGCGATACCTGCACCAGTTCGCCGGCGTCGGCCAGAACCCGGGCGAGGGGGGCCCCGGTCAACTCCGCGGGACTCAGGTCAAACAGCTGTTCAACCTGTGCGTTGGCGTAGACGATCTGCCCCCGGCAGTCGGCTGCAATCAAACCGTGGCTGCTGGCATCGAGGATTTCAGCATGGGTCACGCGGGCTTTCATCAGCGTCCTGCCATGGCGTCGAGCCGGTATGGGTCCCCCCCCCGGCCCGGAGCTTCCTCATACGACCCGTAAATCATTCATGAAGGTACACAAAGGAGTGATTCGCCGTCCTTAGTCCGTGGTTCTGATTCGATCTTGAATCAAAGACATCCTTACACCTCGCCTGAGACGGCTGTCAAGGCGCAACATGAACCACCAGAATCTTACCGCGAAGCAATTGGTATATCTCTTGCCTTGGGAGGGCACCAGTTTCGAGGGGTACTACCTGAGAGAAGCACGCCGGGACCCTTCTGTGGGTGCGTGGCGGGTTGCGGGGTGGCTTCTTGTCTGCAATGAGGGTTTTGGAGGGCTCTTACCGTCGACTGCAGGAGGAGGCACTGCATCATGGACCAGAAATGCTATGACGTAGTCTTGGATTGTTTGCCGGAGGCCGAGTCACGGCCTGAGGTGCTGTTCCGACAGGCCGGGGACGGCTTTCTTCAGGTTGAATACTGGTCGGTGCCACGCTTCAACCTGGTGGACTCTTTCCGGACCCTGACCATCAACGATGCCGTTAAGGCGAAGCGCATCAAGGGCCTGTATGAGACCGTACCGGGCATCAGGACCAATCTTTTCCACTTCGATCCGGAAGCCCTCACCTTCAAGGAGTTGATTGCGGCCATCGAGGAGGAAGAGGCGAAGCTCGCCCATGTGGAGGACATCGAGTTTGAATCGCGACTCATTTCGCTTCCCATTGCCTTCGAGGACAGTGAAACGAAAAAGGCGGTGGCCAAGTATGTGAAAGAGGTACGGCCCGGCGCGCCCAATGTGATCAATGGCTATAACGTCGAATACATGGCCATGTGCAACGGCGGGTCGGTGGACGACATCAAGGGGATGGTCTGCGGCACCGAATGGTACAACAGCGGCAACGGCTTCTGGCCTGGCGGCGGGTTCTTTTGGCCGCTCGACCCCCGCTGTGCGATTGTCGTTCCCAAGTACAACCCACCCCGCACCTGGACGCCCGAATCCACGGTTGGGATCGGAGGGCCCTGCCTCTACGTCTATCCAACGCCGACCGGCGGCGGCTACCAGCTCTTCGGCCGCACCATCCCCATCTTCCAGTTTGCCCAGAAGCACCCGCTCTTCAAGGACAGTCCAACCTTCTTCAAAGCCGGTGACCGGATCAGGTTCCACGAAGTGACGGAACCCGAAATTCTCGATATCCATCGACGGGTGCACGAGCTTGGCGAGTACGAATACGACATCAAGCCCGGCAAGTTCGTCGTCAAGGATTGGCTGGCTTTCTACCAGTCCGGGGAAGTTCAGGTAGAAGTCAAAGCTCTGCTGGCCAGACAGGAGGCGGGAACGAAGCTGGCGCCCAAAGTGTGAGGGACATGGTGAAGGGGCAAGATGATTCCGTGATCTTTCGTTTCCATCTTCTGCAGTGATCTCATCTGTATGGGATCAGCGGGGTTAGGGAGGGTAGAACCATGTTGAAAGTCATCAATGGTGGGATTGAGACGGTCGTTGAAGACTGGCCGGGAAGGATTGGTTATCTGGACAACGGGATGGCGTCTTCCGGGGCCTTCGACAATATTGCCCTGGGCTTTGCCAACCTGCTCGTGGGAAATGTTCCGGGCGAAGCGGGCCTCGAAATAGCAGGGGGCTATTTCGAAGCGGAATTCGGGGTCGACACGGTCATCAGCCTGACCGGGACGGACATGAAACCCGCCGTGAACGGCCAGGCCATCCCCCTGTGGGAGGCGGTCGCGGTCAGGAAGGGCGATGTCCTTAAGGTGTCCCATTTCGGCGAATATGGATTTCGATCATACCTGGGCGTTGCCGGCGGCATCGACGTTCCGGTTTACCTCGGCAGCAAGTCCACCTGCCTTTTCGGCAGTTATGGCGGGTTTGAAGGGAGGAAACTGGAGCCCGGCGATCTCATCAAATTTGGAAAGCCTTCACGCGAGCTCTCGACCCTCGTGGGCCGCCGGATGAAATCTGAAGCCATGCCGGCATACGGCCGCGAATGGGTGCTGCGCGCAATGCCCGGTCCCAACGCGTCGCCGGATTACCTGACCAAAGAGGGGATGGATTTCCTTTTCTCCAATTCTTTTCGAATTCAGCACAGCTCCAATCGGTCTGCGTACCGTCTGGCGGAAGCCAAGGACCTCGCCTTTGCCAGGAAGGATGGCGGGGTTGCCGGGAGTCATCCCTCCAATGTGCTGGACCACGCGTATGCCATCCGGGGAGCACTCAATATCTGCGGCAATACCCCTATTCTGCTCATTGCCGATGGTCCCACCCTGGGCGGCTACCTGTGTGCCCTCACGGTCATCAACAGCGATCTGTGGCAGATCGGCCAGGGGACTCCGGGAAGAGACTATATCCGGTTTGCTTACTGCTCTCAGGAGGAGGCGACGGCCGCCCGGAAAGAGCAGCGGGACTGGTTGAGCGAAAAGTCGCTGGCGTAGCGCCGGCAGGGAGGGATAACCGATGGACCTCAATGTGGATATGGGTGAGAGTTTTGGCAGGTACAAACTGGGGAACGACGAGGCGGTGATGCCGTTCATCACATCGGCCAACGTCGCCTGTGGGTTTCATGCGGGCGATTCGCTGGTGATGCAGGGAACCGTGCGGCTGGCGAAAAGGTACGAGGTGGCCGTGGGCGCTCACACCGGTCTGCAGGATCTGCGCGGCTTCGGCCGGAGGCGCATGGAGGTGACCCCGGAGGAGCTGAAAAACGATACCCTCTATCAACTGGGAGCCCTTGACGCGATCCTGCGGGCAAACGGCATGCGGATGCAGCACGTCAAACCTCACGGGATCCTCTACCGCATGGTGGCGGATGATCCGGGCTACGCCGTGGCTTTTCTCGAGGCGGTGACGGCTTTCGATAAGGGGCTGTTCGTCATGATCCCCCGCGACACGCTCATCTGGAAACGCGGTCAGGAAATGGGCCTCCAGATGGCGGCCGAGATCCTCATCGATCTCAGCTACGACGACGAGGGCAACTGGGTGCTGGAACGGACCAAGAAGGCCCGGTCGCCCGAGGAAGTGGCCGCGAGGGCGGTTATGGTGGCCAGGGATAAGCAAATCACCACCATCAGCGGCAAACAGATCCCGGCCGAGGCCGATACCATCTGCTGCCATGGGGACTCCCCCAATGCGGCGGAGGTGGTTCGGACGGTCCGGGCGGGCCTGGAACAAGCAGGAATATCCCTGAAGAAACTGGGGGCTAGATAAGGTCGGATGAACTGCGGGAGCAGAGGAGGACATCATGGAAATTGCGGTGAAAGCTCATATGCCGGGACTGGTGGCCCGGGTGGTGGTCAACACCGGCGATAAGGTCGCCAAAGGCCAGGAAGTGGCGGTGATCAACTGTATGAAAACGGAACTCTCCGTGCGTACGGAAGAGGAGGGGGTGGTCAAGGACATTCTTGTCAAGGAATGGGACGAAATGGAAATCGGCACCCCGATGGTGGTTTTGGAAGCGTGAAGAGAGTGAAAAGTGAAGGGTGAAGGGTGTGGGAGATTGACCGGCCTGCTCGGCGCACCGAGGGACAGACCTGCAACCCGCAACCCGCAACTCGATAGAAGGCTGCGACCGTGATCAAGAAGCTGCTCATTGCCAACCGGGGAGAAATAGTCGTCAGGGTCATGCGGACCTGTCGGAAGCTTGGCATCAAGACCGTGGCTGTCTACTCCGATGCTGACCGCAATATGTTTTATCTCAGGGAGGCGGATGAGGCCTGCTACCTTGGGGCCTCGAACCCGGTCAAGAGCTATCTCAACAGCGAAGCCCTGCTGGGCGCGGCCAACGTGACCGGGGCCGACGCTGTTCACCCGGGTTATGGTTTTCTTTCCGAAAACTCCCTGTTTGCGGAAGCCGTGACGGCGGCGAGAATGACCTGGGTGGGGCCGCCGCCGGTGGTATTGGAGGCCATTGATTCTAAGTGCTACTGCCGCCGGATCGCCGCCGATGCGGGCGTGCCCGTCATCCCCGGTACCATCGAAGCGATCGCGGAGGTGGCGGATATTGCTCGATTTGCCGCGGACCAGGGCTATCCGGTCATTTTGAAGCTCGATAAAGGCGGCGGCGGCAAGGGGATCGAGGTGATCCGCGAGGAGCTGCAGGCCCGGGAAGCGTTCGAGCGGCTGTCGCGGATCGGCCTGCTGGCTTTTGGCCATCCGGAATGCTACCTCGAAAAGGAGATCCTCAACCCCCGCCACATCGAAGTGCAGTTCCTGGCCGATGGGGCCGGTAACTGCGTGTGCCTGGGAGAGCGGGAATGCTCCATTCAGCGGCGTTATCAAAAGATCATCGAAGAGTCGCCATCGCCGGTGGTGGCTGAAGAGGACCGGGCCATGCTCTATGACTATACCTCGAGGCTGGTACAGGCAATGGGGTATGTTGGGGCGGGGACGATGGAATTCCTGCGCTCGCGGGATGGGCGTTACCACTTTATGGAGGTGAACGCGCGGCTCCAGGTCGAGCATCCGGTGAGTGAATTCCTGACCGGCCTGGATATCGTCGAATGGCAACTGCGGATCGCCGCCGGTGAATCCCTGGCGCTGCCGCAGGAGGAGGTGAGGTTGCGGGGACATGCCATCGAAGCGCGGGTTTACGCCGAAGACCCCGTTTCCTTCTGCCCGTCCCCGGGGAGGATTCATCATCTGCAGCTTCCCGCCGGGGATCCGGCGGTGCTCCGTGTTGACCACGCGCTCGAGGCCGGGGCAGCCGTTCCGCCTTACTACGATCCTTTGCTGGCGAAAGTGATCGCCTGGGGGGAGAATCGGTTGGAGGCTACCGAACGACTACTTAAGGCGCTTTCCGAGTTTCAGGTGGAGGGCATCAGGACCACGATTCCGGCCAATCTCTATATCTTGAGCAGCCCCCGATACCGCAGCGGCGATCTCGATACCGGTTTCATTGATGACCTTTACGCCGGGGTCGGCCCCGATCATTTTGAGGGCAGGCCGCTCTGGCCCAATATGTAAGGAGGAGATCAAGCCCATGGGAGAAGCGACGAATGTTAAGATAGCCGATGCGGGACCGGCGGGGTGGATCGCCTATGCCATTGCCACCTGGATGGCCTGGGCGTTCCTGTGCGGTTTTGTCACTCCCAAAGCGCTGCTGTTCATGGCGTGCGTGTCGCTCGCCTGTACCATCCCCTACCTGGGCGTGGCCATCACCCAGCTCAAACTGGGGAACGTTGCCGGGGCGTCACCTGGCTCTATTTCGGCTCCTTCTTTGCCTTCGCCTCCGCCCTGAACTACGCCGTGACCTATTTTGCGGGCATCTATAACTGGGAACTGGACCCCCGTATCCTCGGCTACGAATGGGCGGTGCTGGGCATCGTGTTGATCCTGACGACGCCCATCTTTCTCAAATATGCGCCGGCTGCGGCTTCCATATATGCCGGCATGCCGAGGTTTGGCGTACAAGATGCCTGGATGAAGCGATAGCTCATGACTCGCGGTGGTGGAGGTCACCCAGGTGCCAACCTGGTAACCCCGGTCATCGTCTCGGAACCTGTGTAAAGACGGTTTTGTAGGTGAGTCCCTCCTGTGGCAGCTGTTCGGGAGCGACCAGCTGGATGCGGGCGCCGAGGCCCAGGGCGCGGCGGATGTGGCTGCGGACCAGGTCGAGATACTGAGGACGGCTGCCGCCGGGGAAATCGTGGGTGGCAGTTCTGGCAAGCTGGAGTTCCAGTTGTTCGCCAATGCCGTAGCGCGTGGAGACGATCAGGCGAAAGTCGTCGAGGAGCGGGTCGATCCCCCGGAGCAGGGCTTCCACCTGTTCCGGGTAAAGCGGGATGCCGCGGATGGAAAGCCGATGGTCGGTGCGGCGAAGAATCGGGGCGATGCGTGCTGAGGTGCGGCCGCACGAACAGGGCGCTTCCCGGAGGACGGTGATATCCCCGGTGCGGTAGCGGATAAGCGGATAGGCCTCGGCGGTGAGCGTTGTCAGTACCAGCTCCCCTTCATGGCCATCCGGTACCGGCTCACCGGTGGCCGGGCGGACCAGTTCTGCCAGAAACTGATCTTCGGCGAGATGCAGACCATCCTGGGCGGGGCATTCGCCGGCCACCCCCGGCTCGACCATTTCGTTCACCCCGTAGAGGCCGTAAACCGGTACCTGAAATACGGTTTGGAGTCGTTCTCGGGTGCTTTCGACAAGGGGGTCGGGCCCCAGGAGGATCAGCCGCAGGTGGAGGCTCGAGGGATCAAGTCCCTGCCGTTCGAGGGTTTCGGCCAAGTGCAGGGCGAAAGCGGCGGTGGTGGCCAGTACGGTCGAGCGGAAGTCCTGCATGATCTGCAGCTGTAAGGTGGCCGAGATGGTGGCCGAGGGGGCGAGAGTGGCGCCGAGCTGTTCGGCGGCGTGGTTGAAGGTGAAGGCTCCGGGAAAGAGGCTGAAGTTGAAGGCCACCTGGACGATGTCCCGCTCCCGGATTCCCAGCTGTTCGTACAGACGCACCATGAGGGATTGCCACATCCCGACGTCATGGCGGGTGAAGCCGACGACGATGGGGCGGTCCTGATCGAGCCATGTCGGATTGCTGATTTTCAGCCGGACGATGCTCTTGAGCGGTTCGGCAAAGAGGCCATAAGGGTAGTGGGCGGCAAGGTCCTGACGGGTGGTGAAGGGGAACCGGGCAAGAGCGTCGACGGAGGCAACATCCTCGGGCAGGAGCTGCAGTGCGTCCATCCGCCGACGGTAGAAATCCACGTTGAAATAAGCACGGTTGAGTGTCACCTGCAGCTGTTCCATCTGCAGCTGGCGGATTTCCTCGCGGGACCGGTATCCGATCGTTGCCTGGGCCATGTGATCCCCCCTTAGCGTTCCCACTTGTGTTGATAATCCCTTCCCAGGTAGGCCCGCTGCACATCGTCGTGGGCCATCAATTCCCGGGCATCCCCGGACAGAAGGATGCGGCCGGTCTCGATAACGTAGGCGCGTCCGGCAATTTCCAGGGCGCCCATGGCGTTCTGTTCCACCAGGAGAATGGTGGTCCCCTGTTCGTTGAGGGCTTGAATGGCCCGATAAATTTCCTCCACCACCAGCGGGGCAAGCCCCAGCGAAGGCTCGTCGAGAAGCAGCAGACGCGGTTTGGCCATGAGTGCGCGGGCGATGGAAAGCATCTGCTGCTCGCCGCCGCTCAACGTTCCCGCTTTCTGCCGCTGCCGCTCGTAGAGGATGGGAAAGCGGTCGAACATATCCGGCAACGATGCCGCAATGTGCTTGCGCCCGAAGAGATAACCGCCCAGCTCGAGGTTCTCCAGCACCGTCAGGTTGGGAAAGAGTTGCCTGGCTTCGGGCACCTGCACCAGGCCCAATCGGACCACCCGCTCCGGGGCCAGCTGGTGGATCGGTACGCCGGCAAACTCGACCGTTCCCTCCGAAGGCTTGATCAGCCCGCTCACTACCCGCAACAGAGTGCTCTTGCCGGCCCCGTTCGAGCCGATCAGAGCGACCACTTCCCCCTTCGCCACATGAAAGGTCACGCGCCGTAACACCTGAATGGCACCGTATCGAGCCGATAAGCCTTTAACTTTCAGCAATGGATTCCGACCCCCTTAAAAAGCGAACAGAAGAACCGCAGAACCGCAGAATAACGAACCGCAGAACCGGAGAAAAGTGCACCGCGGCATGGGGGATTGTCGAATGTCGAATCAGGAACCGCGGGGCCGCAGCACATTGAACGATCAACGAGTATCTTGCTTCGGGAGCAAGACCGGCGGAATTCCAGTCAGTCTCAACCCGAGCAAAACTTTCCGAGGTCAACTGTCTCTCATCTTTCATGATTCACCAAGAATCATTCAGCGATCAAGATTCTACGGTTCGCTGTTCTACAGTTCGCTTTCCTACGGTTCTGCGGTTCTTCTGTTCTGCGGTTCGCTGTTCACCGCCTTTTCTGCCCCAGATAGGCGGCGATGACGCGATCATCCTGTTGAATTTCACGCGGGGTGCCCGAGGCGATCTTGGAGCCGTGCTGGAGCACCTCGACGCGATCGGCCAGGCGCATAACCACGTTCATGTCGTGTTCCACCAGAATGAGCCCGAGCCCGTGATGGCGGAGGCCGGAGATGTATTCCACCAGCAGGTCGCTCTCCCTTGGGTTGAGGCCGCCGACGGGTTCATCGAGCAGGAGCACCCGCGGGGAGAGGGCCAGGGCGCGAGCCAGTTCGAGCAGCTTCTGGTCCAGGAGGCTGAGCTTTTCGGCGGTTGCCGGAGCCTGGTCAGCCATGTCGAAGGCTTCCAGGAGGGCAAGAGCCTTTTCTCGCAGGGTTGCCTCTTCCCGGCGTTCCTTCCAGGAATGGCCGCAGGAGGCGAGAAAGCCCGCCCGGCCATGCCGGTGAAACCCCAGCAGGACGTTTTCCAGCACGGTGAACTGATGGTAGATCTGGGTTGCCTGAAAGGTCCTGCCAATGCCGAAAGCGGCGATCTGATGGGGCGCGAGTCCGGTCAGTGCGGTCGTTCCCAGCTGGATGGTGCCTTGTTCAGGTTTGAGGAGCCCGGAGATGATATTCAGCAGGGTGGTCTTACCGGCACCGTTGGGGCCGATGAGGGCGACGATTTCCCCCGAATGAACGGTCAGATCCACTTCATTGAGGGCCTGCAGGCCGCCGAACGACAGGGAGACATTCTGCACCGCCAGGAGAGGTGGTTTCACCCCGGCTGGTGACGCTTCGAGGGCTGGAGAAGCGGGAGCCTCGTTGTCGTGGGCCGTCGGGAAGGTCAACCGGGATGCCGCTGTTCCTGCGGCGAGCCTCCTGGCGGCGGATGCCGTATCGTCGGGGGGGGGATTCCCGGGGTGCCGTCGAGTGCTTGTCAGTTGAACCAGGGTTGGCACCAGTCCCTGACGGCAGAAGACCAGGACCCCGGTCAGGACGAGTCCATAGACCAGGACGTGGAAGTCTTCAAACCGATGGAGCATTGCCGGCAGGCCGGTCAGCAGCACGGCGCCGGCCAGGCCGCCCCAGATGCTTCCCATGCCTCCCACCACCACCATGGTGAGGATTTGGACGGAATAGAAGATATCGAAAGTCTTGGGACTGATGAAGGTGACGTAGTGAGCGTAACAGAAGCCCGCCAGGGCGGCGTACAGAGCGCTCAGCACAAAGGTGGTCACCTTGTAGCGGAAGGCGGGAACACCCAGCGCCTGTGCCGTCAGTTCCTTCTCGTGGATAGACCGGAGGGCCCGGCCGATGCGGGAGTCGACCAGATTGACGGTCAGGGCGAGCATGATCAGAAACAGGGTCCAGATGAAATAGTAGAAGCTTCGATCGGTGCCGACCGCCCACGCTCCCAGGTGGAGCCGGGGAATGCCTGGAAAGCCCGAAGGGCCGCCGGTGACGCTTTCGAAATGTTCCAGCAGGATGCTCACGATAATATTGAACCCCAGGGTGGCCATAACCAGGTAATTGCCTTCGAGCCTCAGGGTCGGCAGGGCGAGCAAAAAGCTGATGCCGCCGGTCAGCACCAAGGCAAAGAGCAGGGCGGCGGCCAGCGGCCACTGCCAGGTGGTGCTGGCGATGGCCGAGAGGTAGGCGCCCATGGCATAAAAGGCGGCATGGCCGAGGGAAACCTGGCCGGTGGAGCCGATGAGCAGATTCAGGCCGAGGACCACCAGGGCATTGAGCGCCATGATATTGAAGAGGAGCAGAAAATAGTCGTTGGGCATGGCCTGAGGGAGGAGCCAGACGGCGGCCGCCAATACCAGCAAAGCCCGCCAGTCACGAGGCAGCAGGGCCATGAGCCGCAGTTGCTTTTCTGATGATTCCCCGCTCAGGTTTTCCAATGTCGCACCATAGTCAGACCGGGTTGCGTTCTTGCGCTCTGCTGATAACCTTGCGTACCCGATACTGCCGTATTGTCACCACGAAGCGCCAGGTTTGTCAGAGCCGGCGGACGGACACCGCTCCAAACAGGCCGGACGGCTTCACAAAGAGAATGAACAGCAGAATGACAAAGGCAATCGCATCCTTGGAAGCGGACGAAATATACCCGGCGCCCAAGGCTTCGAGCACCCCCAGGAGCAGGCCGCCGACAACCGCCCCGGGAACGCTGCCATATCCCCCCAGCACGGCTGCGGCAAAACCCTTCAAACCGAGCATGACTCCCGCATCGTAGCTCATACTGGTGATGGGGGTGATGAGAATCCCGCCAATGGCGCCCAGCGCACCACTCAGAGCGAACGCCAGGGCGACGATGCGGCGCACTGAAATGCCGACCAGGACCGCGCCGAAGGGGTTGTCCGCTGCTGCCCGCATGGCTTTGCCGACCAGGGTGAAGTGAAAGAAAAGATAGAGCAGCCCCAGGATGGTCAGAGAAAGGCCCAGGATCCACAGGGATTGAGGCAGAATGGCGGCGTTCAGAAAAAAGATCGGGCTGTCTCCACCGAGGGGCGGCAGGGTATGGGCATTCTTGCCCCAGACCAGCATGGCCGAGCCCCGGAACGAAATAGAGGCGCCGATGGTGATGATGACGAGGGAGAGCAGGTCGCGATTGCGCGAATGCCTGATGGGCCCCCTTTCCAGTGCGACTCCCAGCAGGGCGACGGCCGCGATGGCGAGCAAGAATGCCAGCGGCATGGGCAGCCCGGCAACCTGGTAGAGGGTGATCGTCAGCAGGGCCCCGATCATGACGAAATCACCCTGCACGAAGTTCACCAGCCCGGTCGCATTCTGGATCAGGCAGTATCCCAGGGCGATGAGCGAATAGATGCTCCCGTTGGTGATCCCTGAGACAAAAAACTGGGGAAAGAGATGCAGCAGCATGGTGGTCAGTGAAGGGTGAAAGGTGAAGGGTGAAGAGTGGCAGGTCGTTTTCGATGAAATCTCGTCTGTCTCTCTTGGCCAGAGGAAGCGGGGGGGCTTTCATGCCTGCTTGAGGCCCTTGCGATCATGGCGGTCGGAGCGACCGCGGCGTGCCGGTAAGGGGGATGAATCAGCAGGGCAGTTTTACGACAAATCAACTCTCTCCTCCATTCCGGTCCTGGGGTCAGGGCGGGAAAGCCGCCACTCCTGCTCGAAAGGCCTTGAGGTTGAGTTCCTGACGGTTGCCAACAAAACGGGTCAACTGGGCTGCAACGTCTTCCCGGCGGCAGAAGAGAAACCCCGAAGCCGCAGCAAAACCGAGCAACACCAGGTTTGCGGCAACCGGAGCCCCCAGTTCAACGGCAATGCTCGTTGCCTCGAGCGAGCAGTGACACGCCCCGGTGGACCCGTTGCAGAAGGCCCGGCCGCTCTCTTTGAGGTAGAATCCATGCACCATGAAGGAGTCGGGATGAAGCCCGAGAAAAACATCCGCCCGCCCGGGCCGGATCAGCGGACTCACCAGGCCGGAATGTCCCACTTTGAGATGGCTGATCACGTTGCCGCCGCGCTGGGCCATGCCGTGGGTTTCGGAAATCATGATCGAGTGCCCCAGGGCCAGCGCCGTTTCCGCCAGGAGCCTGGTTGCAAAGAGCACCCCCTGCCCGCCAATGCCGCTTACAATAATCTGCTGCGTTCCCATTTTCCCCACTCTTTCCTCCAACCACCGCTTCACCGCTTCACCGCTTCACCACTTATTCCCCCATGCGGGCAGACCGAAACGCACACCCCGCACCCTGAACAGAGGGCCGGATCGATGCGGATGGGTTGTTTCTTCCCCTGCAGCTGCAGGGCGGGACATTCGAATGTTTTGACGCACAAGCCGCAGCCGTTGCACTTTTCGGTGATGGTGACCTGCTCTCTCGTCCAGGTCTCGGGCTGGCTGCGGTCCATGAGACAGGGGCGTTTGGCGATCACCACCGCCATGCCGCCCTTCCTGGCCCGCGTGTGCTTGCCGGCCTTGCGGAGCAGCTCGATCATGGCTTCCAGCTCGTAGGGGTCCGCTTCGGTCACCAATTGGACCCCGCAGGCGCGCACGATCTCGGGAATGGCGACTCGGGGCGCCGCAAGGCCATTAAGGGTTTTTCCCAGGGCCGGCGTGGGCTGATGGCCGGTCATGGCGGTGGTGCTGTTATCGAGGATGACCAGCACAAAGCGAGCGCCCTGGACGACGGCGTTGATCAGAGCGGGGATGCCGGCGTGAAAGAAGGTGGAATCCCCGATGGTGGCGCAAAGAGGGGGAATTCCCTCGCCACCTGCCGCATAGGCGTGGTAGAAGCCAGTCGCCTGGCTGATGGAGGCTCCCATGCAGAGCACCGTATCGACGACCCCAAGGTTCAAGCCGAGGGTGTAGCAGCCGATATCGCTGGGATAAAGCCCTTTGGGGAAAGCCTTCTTGATGGCGAAAAAGGTGGCCCGGTGAGGGCAGCCGGCGCAGAGCGTCGGGCGTCTGCCGGGAGCGGCAGGGGCTGCCGCCGGAGGCGCTTCGGGGAGCTGCAGGAAGGGGCGGAGGGTGCTCTCTACCACCTCGGGCAGGAGCTCCCCTGACGATGGAACCGCGCCCGTTGTCCGTCCGCAAACCTGCGACCGGTTCTGGAACTGGAGTTCGATCACGGGGTAAGATTCTTCCAGCACGAGGATGCGCTCGTAGCGGGCCAGCAGGTCGTCACGAAAAGCCGGGGGAAGCGGAAAAGGCATGGGAACCTGGTAGACCGGGACCTGGTCCCACAGTCCGAGGTCTTGAAGGATTTCCCGGGCGTAGGCCAAAACGACGCCCGAACCCACCACGCAACGGCCGGGCGGTACGTTGGAGGAACCGTCTGCAGCCTCGTTGAGCAGGCGGGGAGCACAGGCGGGTTCATTGGCGAGCTGCGCCAGCTTGTCGTTGAGTTGGCGGTGAAGGAGCAGGCGAAACTTGGGAGTTGCCGCCCAGCGGCCGGGGTCCTTATGGAAAGCCGGAGCCTGTTCGGTCTGGGAAAACGGCCGCAGTTCCATATCCTGTCGGCTGTGACAGACTCGCGTGGTGGGTCGCAGGAGCACCGGAAGCTGGTATCTGTCCGAGAGTGCCATCGCGAGCCGGGCGAATTCTCTGGCCTCGATGGGCGAAGAAGGGTCGAGCACCGGGAGTTTGGCGGCCATGGCCAGGAAGCGGCTATCCTGCTCCGTCTGCGAGCTGTGAGGACCGGGGTCGTCCGCCACGACCACCACGAAGCCTCCCGTAACGCCGGTATAGGCGGCGCTCATGAGCGGATCGGCGGCGACGTTCAGGCCCACCTGCTTCATGATCACTGCCGATCGCCGACCGGCATAACTGTTGGCCAGAGCCACCTCGAAGGCCACTTTCTCGTTGATGGACCATTCCAGATGCAGGTTCAGATGATGCTGGCCCTTGAGCCGCACCAGGGTGCTGAGGACTTCCGAAGCCGGGGTCCCCGGATAGGAGGTTGCCATGGTACAGGCAGATTCAAGCAAGCCGTGTGCCATGGCTTCATTGCCAAGGAGAATCTGGCGTTGTTTCACGGTATACTCCAGCGGTGAATCATCCCGAGCGGCAGGGTAAGACCCTCCCCACCAGCAAACAAAAGGGCCGTGGGCAGGCAGGCGCCACCACGGCCCGGTCATTGCTCGCCACCTTCTAGCAGAGCTCTCGCTTGCCGGTCAAGAGAAAGGATGGGTAGAGGCGGAAGCGCCGACTGTAAAATGCGGAGGGCCTATGGTAGGATGATGCTGAGGACCGAAGGGGAGCGCATGTTCCTGAGGGACGCCGTGAACCATGAGAATGACTGCTGCTAACCCGCAGCCCGCAATCTGTCCGTCAGTCAGCCGGATGAAGGGACCGGAATATGGATGATTTTCCCAAGCTTCGCCAGGGGCTGGAGGCACTGCCGTTCGAGCATGAGGGGCAGCGACTGATTCTGCTTCGTGATCGCCTGGGGTTTGCCCAGGATTCGCTCTTAATCCCTCCTCATCTGGCGGCCCTGCTGGCTCAGATGGACGGTGAAAACTCGCTGCGGGACCTCCAGAGCAACTACATGCGCATGACGGGCAAGCTTCTTTACCTGGAGGATCTTCAAAATTACGTGCAAAAGCTTGATGAAGGTCTCTTCCTGGAGAGCGACCGGTTTCTGGCGCTGGTCGCTCGGGAGCGGCAGGAATTTTTCGATGAGCCGGTGCGGCGGATGCAATTCGCCGGTACCAGCTATCCGGCGGACCCGCCCCGACTGCGCACTCATCTTGATGGGTTCGTTGCCGGAACGGCTGATGCCGCAAGTGCGGTTGGAGCCAAGGGCAACCGGCTGGTGGGCCTGATGGCACCGCACATCGACCTCAATGCCGGTGGAATCTGTTTTGCCCGTGCCTATCGGGTGGTGCCAGCAGCGGAGCCGCCGTCGACCTGGGTGATCCTGGGGACGGGGCACGACTTCATCGAAAACTACTTTGCTCTGACGCTAAAGGATTTCGAAACCCCCCTGGGGCCAGCGCGCCATGACCGGGAGTTTTGCCGGGAGCTGGCGGCGCATGCTCCGCGCAATCTGCTCGCCGGCGAATACAACCACCGCAAGGAACACACCATCGAATTCCAGACGGTCTTTCTGGCGCACACCCAGCCCTCATTCTCGATCGTTCCGCTGCTCTGTGCCTTTGGCCTGGAGGAGTGGGAGAGCGACGGTGCCTACATCGATGAGGTGGCGGCCTTGCTGCGGCAGTTGGCGCACGAGCGCAAGCCTGGAGTGAAGTTCATTGCCAGTGTCGATCTGGCCCACATCGGTCCCCGCTACGGTGATTCTTTTCGCCCGCACCGTGGCACCCTCGAGGAACACCTCGAAGCCGACCGCCAACTGCTGGAAACCCTCTGCCGCTGCGATCCGTCTGCCTTCCTGAAAGAGGCGGGGCGAGGGCGCAATTGCCGCCGAATCTGCGGGCTGGCGCCGCTCCTGGTGCTCGCCAAGATCTTCGAAGGGACGGCCGTTGGTGTGGTCCTCGATCATTCGTATGCGGTGGTCGACCAGCAGAATTCCTTCGTCACCTTTGCGAGCATGGCTTTTTATGAAAGCGGCACGGGGGATACCTAGTCATAGTGCGACCACATGCGGATGATTTTCACCGTTCTGAGGTCGTCCAGGATCTGATAGACCAACCGGTGCTGAATGCTGATTCGGCGAGAATAGGCCCCGGCAAGGTCGCCCACCAGCTTCTCATATGGTGGCGGGCATTGGTAGGGGTCAGTATGGAGGATGTCCAAGAGGCGGCTAGCTTGGGGTTTGAGGCCTGATTGTGCTATTTCCCCGGCGTCTTTACGAGCCTGCTTGGTGAAAACCAGGCGCCAACTCACCAGCCCGGATCCTCATCACATTCCTCGACGGGAGTTTCAAGACCAGCCCTGATGGAATCGCGCATACCCGGGATGGAGGAAAGATAAAGGGTCTCCTGGAGGGCGCGCCAGTCTTCCTCCGAAACCAGGACCGCGGAATTTCTCTTGCCAACGATCTGAACCGGTTCGTGACTTTCTCTTACCTCGTCAACCAAGCTGTACAGCCTCTTTCTGGCTTCTGATACGGACACTATCGTCATCTCGCTTGCCTCCCCAGTACGTACGATATAGCGTACGATATTAGCGTCTTTAGGTCAAGTCCCTTGAGCCAACGGAAGCAAAGATCTACGCTGGGTGATGACGGATCTCGATCTTTTACAGGCAAGACGGCCACAAGATTCATGGACCCTCAGTCAGGATTCCGGCGGGAAGGCAACGACGGCATCGAGGCAGTCGGCGTTGGTGAGGAGCATGATCAGCCGGTCCAGGCCGAAGGCGATGCCGGCAGAGGGCGGGAGGTGGGGCATGGCTTCCAGGAATTTAAGCGGGAGCGCACCGGGGGAGGTACCGGCCCGGCGACGCTGCTCGATAGTGGCTTCAAAGCGGCGCCGCTGTTCCCAGGGGTCGGTGAGTTCACTGAAGCCGTTGGCGAGTTCGATCCCGGCCCAATAGAGTTCGAAACGTTCGGCTACCGTCGGATGGCCGGGCTTGAGGCGTGCCAGGGCAGCCTGGGTGGCGGGATAGTCCGTGAGAAAGCAGGGCTGAGGGAAGCCGAGGCGGGGTTCGACCTTCTCGACGAGGTCCAGGTCAAACCGGGTTTGGTCGGGATCATCGCCGGGGTCCCAGTGCGCGAAGGTGCGAAAAGCCTCTCGTACGGTATAGCTCTGCCACCGCCCCCGCACCTCGAGCCACTGTCCCTGATAGTGCCAGCCCTCCCATCTTCCGGCGGTTTTGCAGCAGGCCGCCAGAAGCGCCCGGCAATCGTGTTGGAGGACGCGGTAGTCAGCATTGGCGTGATACCATTCGAGCAGGGTGAATTCGGGGTGATGCCGCCGGCCCCGTTCCCCGCGGCGAAAAGCCGGGGTGATTTGAAAGAGCTTCTGGTAGCCGGCGGCCAACAGGCGCTTCATGTAAAGCTCGGGACTGGGTATGAGGAAACCCTCGGGGTCGGCGGGGATGGGGTCGATATGAGCTTCGGGAGCCACCTCGCGGGTAAGAAGCGGCGTTTGCACTTCGAGAAAGCCCTGCTTTCGAAATAGGGTGCGCACCCGGTGCAGGACCTGCGCGCGCAACCGAAGCGGCCCCTGCTTTGCCGCCAGAACTTCGCGTTCGGTCATGGCAGAGGCTATTTCACCCGCTCGACGTAGGTGCCCGTGCGCGTATCGATTTTAATCACTTCTCCGTCGACGACGAAGAGCGGCACCTGCAGGACATACCCCGTTTCCAGGGTGACGGGTTTGGTGGCTCCGGCCGCGGTGTCGCCTTTGATCCAGGGGTCGGCCTGAATGACGCGCAGGTTGACGAAGTTGGGGAGGCTGATGCCAATGGGACGGCCGCTGAAAAGAAGCATGTCCACGAGCTGGTTCTCGATCAGGTAGTTGACGGCATCGCCCACCTGTTCTTCGCTCAGTTCCAGCTGGTCGTAGGTGCTGGTGTTCATGAAATGGTAGCGTTTGTTGTCCTGGTAGAGGAACTGCATCTGCTGCTCCTCGAGATCGGCGGCAGTGAATTTGTCGCCAGACCGATAAGTACGGTCGAACTGGGACCCCGTGATCATGTTTCGCAACCGACAGCGATAGAGCGCCTGCCCTTTCCCCGGTTTCGAGAATTCGAAGTCCACGACCAGATAAGGGTCTCCATCAATCTCCAATTTCAAACCCTTGCGCAAGTCTCCCGCAGTCAGCACTGTTCCCATAAGGCCTTTCCATCCTTTCTTGGAATTTGAAGCACGAACAAAGTTGCCTCATTCTAGGGGTACTCACATGAGCCGGTCAAGACAGATCGGTAAAACGACGTGCCGCTTCGCCCAGTTCGCAGTGGCCGATCAGGCCGAACGGTCGGCAAGCGAGCAGCACGGCGTCAGGATACTCCATGCTGTTCATTTTTGGCTCCTGGCATGGCATGGCGGGTAGGCGGGGCGCTGGAGCCCGGCGGCCGCCGAACGGAAGCGAATCTTGCGCCAGGAATACCTCGTGGGTCTTGGTGTGAGTGTTGGATGCAAGAGAGGCCCGAGGGAAGCCGGCCGTTGCCGGGCGGTTTCCTGAGGCACACGAGTCAGATGGTATAATAGGTTGACCGATGGCGCTTGCGGCTGCGCGAAGTGAGCCACCCGAGGAACCACCCGAACAGCAGCACCAGAGCACCGGCAATGAACCATTTGATGCGGGCTGAGAACTTCAGATCCTCATTCTCCTGAATCAGCGCCTGAATGTTTTCTTCCGCCGATGCCAGGGCGGCTTTGGCGGCATCGGCTTCCTCCTTCATCCTGAGGACGTTGGCCGCTCCGCTCTTGAGTGATTCGTAGGCCGTCTCAGTCTTTTTCAGCTTATCGGCGAGCTCCTTTTCTTTCTGGCTGATGTCCGCCTTTTCCTTCTCCAGGTTGCTGAGTCGCTCGTTGAGCTGCGCGTTTTCCTCCTGCAGTTCCTTGATGAAGACGCTTTCAGGAGGGAATGGCGCTACCGATGAGTTTTGGACCCAGCCGTCTTTGATCTCTCCCGCCGCCCCGGTATAGCGCACCTGAATCCATTCGGCGGTTTTGAGCACTTCCAACCCGGTTCCGGAGGGAATCATGGAGAGGACCTTGTAATTCTTGCCCGGCCCGGCACGCAGGGCCGCTTCCTTGGGATCGGTGACATAGGCTCTGGCACCCCAGCTACTGGCAGGAAAGCAGGTAATAGTCAGGAGGAGCACAGCAATCGGTAACAGAAAAGATCTCTTCATCTTGTTTGGTCCTTCAGCATGAATGATTCTCCAGAGGCTGCCTCCCCTCAGGCCAGTCCGAGGTGATCCGGAGTTGATGCCCGCAAACGAAGCCTTTCCACGCAGTACGGAAAGTATTATAGAGGGAAGGGGCCGAGTACGCAAGCCAATTTGGGTCAGGCGGAAGCCGTCAGAGGAAAGGACGAAGATGTTGATCGACACTCATGCTCATCTCGATTTTCCCGAATTTGCCAACAATCTTGAGGAGATTCTCGACCGGGCCGGGAAGTCCGGCGTATCCGGGGTGGTGACCATCGGGATTGACCTGGAAAGCAGTCGGAAGGCGGTGAGACTGGCTCATACCCACCCTGAAGTTTACGCCACCGTCGGCATCCATCCTCACGACGCTTTCGTCCTGGCGATTCACGAACGGGAAGCACTCGAAGCCCTCGCGGGACAGGAGCGGGTGCTCGCGATCGGTGAGATGGGCCTCGACTACTACCGCGACCGCCAGCCTCGCGCCATCCAGCGGGAATGTTTCCGCCAGCAGCTGGAAATCGCCTGCCGAACGAAGCTGCCAGCGGTTTTCCATGTGCGTGAAGCGCATGCGGAGTTCTTTGAGATCGTGAAGGATTATGCCGCGGAGTTGGCCGGAGGGATACTGCACTGCTTTTCGGGAGATTGGGAGGTGGCGGAGCGGTGTCTCGAGATGGGGTTTTTCCTCTCGATCCCGGGTACGGTGACCTTTCCCAAGGCCGAGGTGCTCCATGGGGTGGTCCGCCAGACCCCGCTGAACCGTCTCCTGCTCGAAACCGACGCCCCGTATCTAGCCCCGGTGCCTTTTCGCGGGAAGGTCAATGAGCCGGCCTTCGTGTTTCACACCGCCAAGAAGGTAGCCGAACTGCGCCGCTGTGCTCTGGATGAAGTGGCGCAGCAGACAACGGCTAACGCGCGAACGGTTTTTCGCCTGCCGTCCGCGGCAAAGTGTTGAGATCAAGGAGGTTTCTTGTGGCAGAGAGGTCAGCGGAAGCGGTCTTCTGCACTCGCCAACCCTTAATCCTGGCGTCTGCCTCGCCGCGTCGCGTCCAGTTGCTGCAGTCGCTGGGCCTGGCCCTCAAGGTTGCGCCGAGCGGCATCGAGGAAGAAGACGATCCCGATACGGAGCCCGGTGCTCTGGTCCGCTGGCATGCCAGGGAAAAAGCTGAAGCGGTGGCGCGGCAGCATCCCCGCTCCTGGGTGTTGAGTGCCGATACCATCGTCGTTTACCGTCGCAGCGTGCTGGGCAAGCCGGGAAGCGCCGAGGAGGCCTTCGCCATGCTGCAGAAGCTCAGCGGGCGGGAACATCAGGTTTACAGCGGACTCTGCCTGAAGCGGCGGGAACCAGCCTATCTCCGCCTGGAAAGCTTCAAGACCGACGTCCGGTTCAAGGCTCTCACCGCTACCGAAATCAAGGCCTACATCCAGACGGGTGAGCCGCTCGACAAGGCCGGGGCCTACGGTATTCAGGGGATGGGGGCCTTCCTGGTCGAATCGCTGCATGGTTCTTATACCAGCGTGGTTGGCCTGCCGTTGTGCGAGGCGCTGTCATGGCTGCTCGAAGAGGGGATTGTGGCGCCGGTGGGTGAAGCGGTGAAGCGGTGGAGCGGTGAAGCGGTGGAGCGGTGAAGCGGTGGAGCGGTGAAGCGAACGGGCCTTGGTGCCGTGAGGAAGAGAGTGGCGATGAGGTCAGGTTTTCGGGTCTCTTCGTGTGACTTCGTGGATGAAGTAGTTTTGGGGCCTATGACTTTGGTGGATGAAATAGTATTGGGATAACGGGACGTATGGCTTCCATTGCGCGAAATTTTCTCGAAATCAACGAACGGATTCAGGCTGCCTGCGGTCGGGTGGGCCGGGAGGCGAACGAGATTCGCCTCATTGGGGTGACCAAAATGGTTCCCGTCGAGCGCATTCGGGAAGGGATTGAAGCGGGCCTCAGGATTCTTGGGGAAAACTACGTGCAGGAAGCCCGGAGGAAGATCGAGGGGCTGTCAGACCTGTCCGTTTCGTGGCATTTCATCGGTCATCTGCAGTCCAACAAGGCCAGGCTGGTGGTGGAGGCGTTCGACTGGATTCATACTGTGGACCGGGAAAGCCTGGCCCGTGAAATTGACCGTCAGGCCCACCGGCGGGGAAAGCCCGTGCCCGTGCTCCTGCAGGTCAATACCGGTCAGGAAGACAGCAAGAGCGGTTTGCCCCCGGAGGAGCTCCTGCCTTTTTTTGAGCGGCTTTCAAGCTGGGATGGGCTCGATGTGCGCGGGTTGATGGCTTTGCCGCCCTACTACGATGACCCCGACCAGGTCCGGCCTCATTTCCGCAGGCTGCGCGAGCTGCTCCAGGAACTGCGGGAGCGGAGTGCTACTCCCGAGAAGCTGTCTGAGCTTTCCATGGGGATGAGCCACGACTTCGAGGCGGCCATCGAGGAAGGGGCCACCATGGTCAGGATTGGTACCGCCCTCTTCGGGACGAGGCCTCTTTCTTAGCTGTCCTTTGCTGGCGCTGCACCTCGGCGAGGGCGATCGCCCCCGCGGTGGCCGCATTCAGGGACTGGATCGGGCCGCTGGCCGGGATGTGGACCAGCAGGTCACAATGCTTGCGCACCAGAGGTCGGAGTCCCTTCTGTTCGTTTCCCACCACCAGTGTCAGCGGCACGGTAAGGTCCGTATCATAAAGGTCCCGAGCGCCGGCAAGGTCCAGGCCGACGATCCAGAGCCCGCTCTCCTTCAGCCGCTCCAGGCTCTGAGCCAGATTGACGACCTGGATGACGGGAAGATGAGCGACTCCTCCGGAGGCGATCTTGATGACCGTGCTGCTGATGCCCGCCGCCCGGTCTTTGGTCAGAATCATCCCGGCGGCTCCGAGGAAGCAGGCGCTCCGGATGAGGGCCCCCAGGTTTTGCGGATCCTGCACGGAATCCAGTGCCAGCAACGGTTGCCGTTGTTCGGAGGGGCGCTGGAGGAAGGTTTCGAGCGGGGCGTAGAGGAATTGCGGGGTCCGCAGCGCTATCCCCTGGTGGTGGGCATGTCCGACCAGCGTTGACAGTGCCTCGAAGGTTTCCCGGCGAACCGTCACGCCGCGTTCGCCTGCCATGGCCGCAAGTTCCGCTGCGCGCTGGTCGTTCCGCGCCAGGAGCAGTTCATTCGGGAGGGAACCGGCGCTGCCAAGGGCTTCCTTGACCGGATTGTAGCCGGTAATCCAGACGCCGCGGCCGGTGTGCGGTTTTGCTGTCATGCCGGAGGACCGGCGGCGAGGAGCACCTCGAGATGGTATGCCTGGGCCTGGCGGCGGCAGCGAGCGGCACGAACGATCCCGCTGAGATCGGCGGCAGCGTCCTGGAGCACGTCATTGACCACCAGGTAGTCATACCATCGGGCTTCCTGCACTTCCTTGTAGGCGGCAGTCAGGCGCGCCGTGATCTGCCGGGGCGATTCCGTGCCGCGCGCCTGCAGGCGCGCAACGAGAACATCCCAGGCGGGTGGCAGGATGAAGATGAAATGAGCCTCAGGATAGCTCTGCCGGACCTGGCGTGCGCCCTGCACGTCAATGTCCAGAAGCACATTGTCCCCTGTGGTCAGCCAGTGGTCCAGAGGTGCCCGGTCAGTCCCGTAGTATTCGCCGTGGACCTGAGCCCATTCCAGAAACCGGTTGGCCTGGATGCCTGTCTGGAAGGCCTGACGGCTGATGAAGTGGTAGTCCTTGCCGTCGGTCTCGCCGGGCCTCGAAGAGCGCGTAGTCGAAGATACGGAAAACCTTAGAGTGGGCAGCTCCCGGAGCAGAGATTGCACCAGGGTGGTCTTGCCGACGCCCGAGGGGGCTGAGATCACGAATAACTGTCCCGCAGGGCCAGGGCTTGTCATTGTGCTATTCTTTTTCTGCCTTGGAGAGGTTGCCGTCTTTGGAGTGACTGTCCGAAACCAGCCGTTGGGCAATGGTTTCGGCCTGGACGCCCGAAAGGATGACATGATCGCTGTCGGTGATGATGATGGCCCTGGTTCGTCGCCCCATGGTGGCGTCAACGAGCTTGTTGGCCTGTTTGGCATCTTCCTTGAGGCGTTTCATGGGTGCCGAGGCAGGCGACACGATGGCTACGATGCGGTTGACCAGAACAGTATTTCCAAATCCAATGTTCAGTAATTTCGGTTCCATGGATAACCTCACTCGGTGGTTGACCGGGCTGGCAAGCGAAAGGTACCGATTGGCCTACCCGGTTTCGACAGGCAGTCTGGGGAAGTAACAACACCCGGCTGTAACTCTGGATATGAACAGGACAAAAACACCTGCATTAAGAGGCTCTGTCACGCAAACCCTACGCACGATCTCATGATCACCCCAATTCTGCGATGGAACGGTTTCAAAGGCAAGGATTATTAGCATTTGCCCCGCCCCGCAGGGCTTAACCGAGGTTCCGGGCTGAGGCTCCTGCTACTCGACGTTCTGCACCTGTTCCTTCAGTTTGCCGATTTCAGTCTTCATGCCGATCACGGTGCGGATGGTTCCCAAGTCCCCGGTCTTGCTGCCCAAGGTGTTGACTTCACGATGCATTTCCTGGGTGAGGAAATCCAGTCTGCGACCGTCGGCCTGGCCGGCGTCCCGCAGGAGGCTCTCCATCTGTTCCAGGTGGCTGTGAAGGCGTACGATTTCTTCGTTGATGTTGGACCGGTCGGCCAGGAGGGCGACCTCCTGGAGTAGCCGGTTTCCATCCAGCTGGGTATCCCCGAGAAGCTCCTGCACGCGTTGGCGAAGCCGCTCGCGGTAGTCCGTGAGGATGGTCTCCAGCTGCCCTTCAATGACACCCAGTTCGCTTCGGAGGGTTGCGATGCGATTCAGACAGTCCTCCTGCAGGGCTGCCCCTTCCTGCGCTTTCATCTGCCGGACCTGCTGAAGGGCTTCGCGCAGGGCCTCGCTCAGCAGCGCCTTGAAGGTCTCCCGGTCGATGAGTGTTTCCGAAGATTCAAAGAGATAGGGGATACGCAGGAGATGGTCCAGGGTCGGGGGACCGGTCTGCGGCAGCTGCCGGTGGAGTGCCTCGAGCTGCTCCCAGTAGAATCGGGCGTATTCCGGATTGAGCTGAGGAATCCTGGTCTCAACCGCTTTGGTCACCACCTGAACGTTGACCTCGACGCGTCCGCGCCGGATGTTTTGAGAAACAAGCTTGCGGCAATCATCTTCGAACTCGACGAAATTCTTGGGCAATCTGAGTGCCATATCCAGACCGCGGCTGTTCAACGTCCGGATCTCGATGATGATCGAAAACCCAGCATCCTCAATTTGACTGCGACCGAAGGCGGTCATACTCTGGATCAAAGGCAACCTCCTGATAGCTGGTAAATCGGTGAATGGGTGAATCGGTAAAACGGTGCACCGACTCAAGACATGCCGTTTCGCAAATGGTGCCGCGCCCGCTGAGGCAGGATCATGGGGGCAGGGGATATTTTGCCGGATATCGTCCGTGTCGCTGAATTCTCAATTTTTGCCGGAGCACCCATAAAAAATGCAGCAACCCCGGTTCCCGGTAATCGGGGTAGGTCCAGGGGAGAGGATGATACGCGCCTTGCCGATAAATGAGGGTAAGATCGGCATAAATGCCGTCACGCAGGTACACCCGGTGAGTGTAATTCTTGCCGGTCGCCAGGATGAGCCGCTCCTCGCTGAGCAAGCCCGGGTCAATATTGATCGATCGCTTGCCCTCGATGGCGAGCGTGGCCTCCAGCTGATTGGTGGTCAGTTTGACAGCGGGCAGGTGTTCGACCGGTACCAGGTGGAGGAAGCTGCAGACCTGACGTTGGAGGTCTGCCCCCATCTCCTGCTCGTAATAGCTGGTGTAGGTAAAAGGGTGCGGTTGAGTGAGAAAATCAGGGGGACCGAATTGTTCGAAGAGGGTCTCCAGGGCCTGGTCACGGACGGCGAAACTGCGGAAGAGCAGCCCCACAATGAGTTTTGCTGGGAGGGGTTGGCGGGGAAGGCTCATGTAGCGGTCAGCAGTCTTGAATTATGGCGAGAAGTTGCGCCGACGAAACGACGGCGGTTCCAACTTCACCTACCACCACGCCAGCGGCGAGATTGGCCAGCAGGGCCGCTTCTGCCGGTGACAATCCGGCAACCAGGCCAAGGGTTACGGCGGCAATGACGGTATCACCGGCGCCGGTCACATCATAGACCCGCTGCGCGACCGTTGGAATGTGCACCACCGGGCCATGGCGTTGGAAGAGGCTCATGCCTTCTTTGCCCCGAGTGATCAGGACGGTTTCGCAGTCCAGCCGGGCGAGCAATGACTCACCAGCCCGAAGGAGGCTCTTTTCGTCG
>Ga0255341_1001450_pt1 | contig 33486 bp, 24 predicted proteins | sample wastewater_treat_8_FD_192418 | JGI IMG/M metagenome (GOLD analysis project Ga0255341, IMG submission 192418) | Wastewater microbial communities from Lulu Island WWTP, Vancouver, Canada - plant12 | ecosystem: Engineered > WWTP > Wastewater > Unclassified | place: Canada: Vancouver, British... | reverse complement strand
AACAGTTACATCTACGGTAGTGTTAACTGACGATCCGCATCCGAAGGTAGCGGTTCGCCTGTACCTGTAAACACCCGGAGTATTCATAGTCTGACTGAAAGTGGCATTGGAACCTGAAAGCGAAGTCCATGAAGTGTAAGGCGCCACGGACCTGTGCCAGCTGTAAACCGGTCCCGATGATGCCGGGGTGCCTGTCGAGGCGCTTTGGGCGTTTGCTATTGACACCGTCTGACCCCTGCATATGTTTGAACTGGTTATTGAGCCCGGGTTGTGGCTGGTTGAGTAAACCTGAACATCGACCGTTGTACTTACCGGATCACCGCATCCGAAAGTTGCAGTACGGCGATAGCGGTACGTTCCTGATATGTTAATGGTTTCGCTGAAGGTTGCGTTTGAGCCCGAAAGAGAAGTCCAGGATGTATAAGGCGCCACGGACCTGTGCCAGCTGTAAACCGGTCCCGATGATGCCGGGGTGCCTGTCGATGCAGCCGTTGTGCTTGTAATATTGATTGTGCTGCCCGGACAAACGTTGTTTCCGGCTATGACGCCCGGATTATGAGCGGTTGAATAGACCGCAAGAGTATGATTTCTGTCATTTGAATTGCATCGTGGATCGGTTTTGTATCTTAGGAAAACGTTTATATTCCTGTTTCCGGTTACTGAGCCCACATTGACAGTGATCTGGCGGGTGCCCTGCCCTGAAGCTATTGTAAGGCCCGAACCAACACTCCATACATACTCCATATCTCCCCCGATGGGTTTGGTCATTGCAACTGCGGGAACACTATAGACAAGACCGTTAACATTGGGACAGGTACCTGTGGGACCGGTGATCACACCGGGCCGATCAATTCTTTCCCTTATTGTAAGAGTGACTTCAGTGGCGGGACCAGGACATCCATTCCCAAGTGTTTCATTCACATAATACCTATATATACCTGGCTCAGTTTGGCCATGTATGTATGAATTCCCAATTCCGACCTGACTTGTTAGCTCAGGATTACTGTACCATCTTAAAATACCCGTTGTACCAGTTGCTGTAAGTGTAGGTGTGACATTCCCAAAACAATCTGTTGGAGAACCAGCAATCGGAGCAGGAGGTGCTTCGATTAATTCAATATAGGAATGTTGCTCAATTCTATTTGAGATATCAAATACATTGTATGGATTACAAGGACCCCACATTCGCATAGTGACTTCGAATCTCATCCCAGCTACATCAGAGAAATTTCCTGCATGATATATAGGATAAGCCTGATGAGAGGGATATGAAGTACCATCATCTCCAGGCAAAGGAAGCTGATCATAATGAAAAACGGGACCTTCATAAAAACCGCTCGGTGTTGGAAAAGGTATTGGATTACCTGAACCATCAGTTATCTGTACCATTGTACCTTCAACATCGATAAATACATTTGGGATCCGTTGACCTCCATTTAAATTAGTTCCATAAATAAATTGAACAACCCTTTCAGCAATATTGGGCCGCTCAGGTTCTACCTCAAAACGGCAGTTAAAAGCTGTGTTGTCCTCAAAAACATGACCGGGAACATCTTCACCTACACAATAAAGATTACGAGGGTTATCAATCTCAGGATAAACTACCAAATCTCCTGAAAACTGGTTGTCAAGCTGGTAGGATGGGATAAAATAGTCTTGTCTGGCAGCACTATTATTACAACTAAATGAAGGATAAGAATTCTCATTAATAAAGGCTGGATAAGCATAAGGGGAAAAAAAACAGACATTTTGTAATTGATAAGTAAACTCCTGTGTTTCTGCATAAAAACTGCCAGAACCTGGTAATCCAATTTCACTCATTAAAACATGTTCATAGGTGTTATTCAGAGGATCCTGGTAATAGACACGGGCTTGTAATCTGTTAAAATAAATACTATTTCTGGTTCTTCTGGTTACTTCATATCTAACACTATATTTGACTTTTGTTGGAGCACAAGCAACCAGGCTAACTGTACCAATTGACTGAACTCCGGTTAAACCATTGGAACAATCGAATTTAAAATTGTTTATAGCCTGATAATTATTTATTATACCTAACTGTAAACCCGAATTTACTCCGACAATATTACCAGAGCCATTATAACTAACCCGTACGTTTAATCTTTCATCATAAGGAATAGAAGATGCAAGTTGGAAGTTTAAAGTATTACCCGACACAATCGGTCCTACTGCTGCTACACCAAATCCTCCTACTGAAAAAGTCCAACCTGTTGTGCCTGAGGTAATTGTTACGGCTTCTGTTAATTCAATTGTTATTATCCTCTGTTCTTCATCAGTAAATCGAACAGGATATGGATCATAATTTGCTCCGGGAGTTATCAATTGGGGCTGTGCAACTAAAGCAAATGAGGTAAGTAATCCAAGGATAATCGAAACTATTAGTTTTTTTATTCCCAGATAGTTTATTTTGGAATTAACGGAATCATATTGCACTTCCATGTCAGGTTCATTAAGGTTGCCTATAATAATTAAGGTCCACGGAGTTTTCTCCGGGACTGAAAATTCATTGTTTTGTTGGTAAAGTTTTACTCTATAGGCATCCTTAAGTTAAGTTAGATATAAACGGTATTAGGGGCGGAATATTACTTGCGAAAAGGTTTAAAGTTCGAGGTTCACCATTCGGGGTTCATTTGGGGTTCGAGGTTCAAAGTTTAAAGGGGGGAGGGTGGAGGGTGGAGCGTTTAGAGTTTAGGGTTCAGCGTGGAGGGTGGAGGGTGGAGCGTTTAGAGTTTAGGGTTCAGCGACACGGAGGGTGGAGCGGGGAGCGTTTAGAGTTTAGGGTTCAGCGTTTAGCGGGGAGCGTTTAGAGTTCAATGTAGGAGGGAGGTGGTCAAGCGTTAAGGAGAGAGTTAAGGGGCTCAGCGTGAAAGGGTGCGGGAATATAAGACAAGTGATTTGGTACAGAAGGGAAAAGAAGGGCAGTATGTTTTTTCCTGCTTGTACCAGGTTCCCTGTATTTGGTTTTTGGTTTTTTCCATCTTTTGGGAGGCTTGCTGAGCATCCTGTTGGGACCGTGATAACAGCCAAAACTGCGTCTGGAACATGATTCAAGAGTAACAGTAACTATCAGCAACATCAATAAGAGTTTTATTATAATTCCTGATAGCTTTTTCATTTCAGCATAAATGAATTCACTGTTTTATGTACAAACGATATGCCGGATTATATATTACCTCGATTTAAAGCACAAAAAATTGCTAATTGTTCATTGATAATTGTTAGCGTTTAGCGTTCAGGGTTAAGCGTTTAGCCTTTTTAGCATGTCAAATGCCTCATTGTAAGAAACTTGCAAGATCCCGTAGAGTTGGACTACGTCGTTTAACTCCTTAGCCTGCACGATTTGCATGACCGAAAGACAACGATCGAGGGGAGTAAGACTGCGAAGCGTAAAGACAGCAACCCCAAGACAGTGACCACAGGGAGCAAGACTTTAAAATTTTTACAGGTTCTTGTCCTTAATGAACTTTTTGAAAAACTCATTTGGAAATATCAAATTCTCATAAATTATTATCCAATCTGATTTTTTAAAAATCGACTAACTATCAATCCCAGAAAGAACTTATTTTTTCAATTAGCTTTTCGTTAAGCTCCTCACGAACGGCCACTGAAGTCCCAATATCAGGTGAGTTCTTTTTTGAAACCAATACCTTTTGGACAAGATAGTCTGGATCCCTGGAATGAATCATTTTTTTGTCATTAATAAGTTTCTTATCTACAGCCAGTAGTTGCTTTCCAGCGTAAAAAGAAAATGAAGGAACACCCAGACATGCTGCTTCCCTGGCAAATGTACCCGCACCTGTTAATACAGCATCTGCATTAAAGCAAAGATCAAGACCATTTAAAGGCTCAGCCGGAATGAATACATTATTTAATCCTGTTGCATATTCTCTGTCTGCATCATATCTTGGAAGGAAGATAACTTTTAATCCTTTCGATAAAAGCCTGGATAAAAGCTCAGGTACTATCGAGGTTACCTTCCTGTTGTTGAGATAATTCGCATGTATATTTTCTGGCCTCAAAACGACATAGTTCTTGTAAGGCACTTTATCCATGAATTTATCGTCAGGCTTAAAATATGACAAATAAATATCTTCTTTAAATCCGTGATACAGGTAAAATTTGTTCTTTAAACCCTGCCTGTTTAAAACTTCTGCATCTATTGCATCAGGGAAAAAGGCAAAATCAACAAATCGTGAATATGTCCATTGCTTTGCAGTATCATTATCTCCGAAAGCTATTGATTTTTTCCTGTTGATGAATGAATGCCATATAGCAGAATCACTGCCACATGATATAGATAAATCATATTCAATATTTCGAGTATTAATAAAGTACAACCTTCTGATAAGGGAAATAGCTTTCTGGAATTTAGTCGTTCCATAAGCTGAGTTTATAATTATCAGTGATGATTTATCGACTGATTTCTCGATTAGTCGTATTGTCTCTGAAAACTCACGTACTGAAAACAGAAAGTCACTGAATTTATCACAAAGCATTGATCTGATAGCCAGTAGAAAATGTACCTGAGGGGTATTTGTAATATCGAACCAAACTGATTTTAACATTCACTATCTCTTTTTCAGAAATCCGAACAAAAAAACAACATACATCAAAAAAGGCTTAATATCACTTTTATCAAACACGGCATGGACAACTTTCCCTTTATAGCTTTTAATGAACTCCTTTAAAGTAAGTTTACCTGAGAATATGGATATAATTGAAAAAAAACTGTCAGTAATTATGTTCGACCACTTGATATCCAAATTATAATTTTCATTATATTCATTTGCAAAGTTATTTAGGTAATTATAGGCTATTCTCGCAAAATCTACACCTGCTGCACGTGCCAGACCAACCCAAAGCCATGTTCTGGCATTTATCTCTATAAGTTTATATCTCTTGTCTCTAGGATCTAACAAATACTCAACTTCACAAACACCAGAATAATTTATTGCTTTTAAGAGCGGGATTGACTGTTCATAACATTCTCTTATATAAACACTTCTGGCAAAAGTAGCTGTGCCATACTCCAGGGGATGCTCGCGTACTTTTACTCCCATCCAGTATGATTTAATATCACCATTAACAGAAAAAGCTGTAAATGATACTGTTTTATTAGATCCATCGCTAGGGATTAATTCCTGAATCAGGATATTGTCATTATTGATAAGGCCACTTATTGAAGTGAGAATGTTCTTTAATTCGTCTTCATTACGGGCCAGAAAAACTTTCTTTTTGAAAGTTTTATAAAATGAAAGTCCGAATCTGCCTTTTATAAGAACCGGGAAAAAGTTCTCCGAATCTGCAGCCGGGTATTTACTGGCAAGATATGTTTTAGGAACAGGGATACCCATCTCCTCAGCAATCTGAATGAGCTTTAGTTTATCATAGATGTTGCCTATAATCTCATTTGAAGGTGTTATTATCCTGTAGAATTTTCCCAGTCTTTTCTTATATCTTGCAATAGTAAAAACCGCATGATCATTTGATGGTATTAATACCCATCCAGTTATATCCTCCTTTTCAGCCAGATCAATTAAAAAATCAACAAATGAATCCTCAATAAAATCCGGACATTTAAAGAACTTCTTGCAGAATTTGGAATACCTGGCAATACAGTTAGTTTTGTCAACCACATACACAGGTATACCTGCCTCACCGAGCGATCTGGTATTGCTTAAGCCCTGAACATGCCCTTCAATGATTATGGCTCCCGGTATATTTTTATTCATTTGAAATTAATTCTGCCAGAGCCAACATCATCCATGCCTGGGACCATCTCATATAAGATATCTTGTTAGTGAAAAAGGGATTCTTACGATAATAGAAATAACCTTTATCAGAATGCATATTCATTACCGTCCAGTTTGCAATCTTCCGGGAAAAACTTAGATAATCATTTCCATATTTCTTTAATCTCGAAAAGGTAATGATTCCCTGACTCTGATTATGAATATCAACCGGCCATTTAAATGGTAATCTCCATAAAGCACGGCCTGTCTCAAGAAATTGATTATTACGATAAAACAATAAGCCTTTTTTGACAGACTCCGTGATATCTCTTCTTGCAGATCCCATTAATCTGTTAAGCTGATCAAGAGAGACCAGTATGAAACCCTGGTGAAAGTCAATCTGAGTTCTCTCCTTACCTGTTTCGGTGTTGAAGCTATAATTCCATCTACCGTCAGGCAACTGCCTTGAAATAACATAATCAATGGCTTCATTAACCAAAGATGTATATTCTGATGTATTGTTTATAAAATCTTTCTTAGCTAATACCTCAGCAGCAAGCAGGCTGGCGTTATAGCAACAGCCTTTTGATAAATGGGTATATGAAAAAGAAATACCCTCATTGAAATGAGTTATTGGAATGTCATTAATTATATAACAGGCACTACTCTTGATTATATCGCTTGCTTCTTTGCTTTCTTTTATCTTATAATATTCAAATATACCATCAATCACAAAGGATGTAACTACCACAGATGGTGTATAAGCCTTTAAATAACTTCCGGGAGAAGCCCAGTCGAAATTATATCCCCATGCATATCCTGAATATCCTATGGAATAATTCTTTTTAAGCCATTCAAAAATAAAATCTGCCTTTTCAAGATATTTTTTATTTAAAGTCTTTTTATACAAAATAGAGTAGGCTTTCAGAAATAAACCCATTCCCTTAGGATTTATGCCTTTACGAATCCCGATCATTCCCCTGATATTTACCGGATTTCTTTTCTGAATTTGTATTGCTAGAAGTGGTCCTAATTTGCCAAAAGCATGAAATTTTAAAGAAGAATTCAGAGTATCATAAGGATCATAACCCATGAATCCTTCTTGTTCACAGTACTGAATAAGTTTTTCTAACGATGCCAGGATTACTTTTGTCATTAACCTGAAATCTCTATTGATCTTTTTTCTTTAATCGATCTGATTATTTCAAGAGTTACAAATGAACTATGATATAGCTCTTCAAAGGAAATAGGAAGCGGCTTTTCTGACGATAATGCTTCGCAAATCAGCTCAAACTGTTTTGTATGTCCTTTATCCTGATTTTTTAGTTTTATTTGTTTAAGTCCTTTTCCACTGTAAATGAGGATCTTTCTAAAATCATCTATCAGATAAACTACTGAATCAGTAAATACTTCTATACGCTCTTTAGGGACATTCTTGTTTCCGTTTGAATAATAACTTATATTGGCAATACTCCCATTCTGATAAGCTAGGTTTATAGTAACTGTATCGTTTAATGCCGGACTCCCATCAAGTACAAATGCATTAATTAATCTGACTTTACTCCCTGCAATAAATCCAGCAAGATCAACAAAATGACATACTTCACCTATTATACGCCCACCTCCAATTTCAGGATCATGTACCCAGTAATCAGGTGGTACACTGCCTGCATTAACTCTAATGTTAATTGATTTCTTCTGATCTCTGGTAACTGACTTCATAATGACATTTGTCAGAGGAGAAAATCTGCGGTTAAATCCAAGCATCAATCCTTTACCAGATTCAATATAAGCAATCCTTACATTTTCCAGTTCATCATAGTTCATTGCCAGCGGTTTTTCAACCACTACATTTTTCCCGGCAGATAATGATCTGGCAACATAATTTGCATGAGAATCATGACGTGTCATAATGAACAACGTACCAATGTTCTTATCCTCCAATAATTTTTCCGCGTTATCAGCACAATACTGAAATCCATATTTTTCAGCCACATATCTTGAAATATTTCCTTCAGCTGTTACAATACCCGTGAAATTACACATACCTTTCAGCCGTGGTAGAACAGCATTCTGGGCAAAATTACCAGCACCTATAAAACCAATGTTTAATGGATTATATCCGGAAACAATTTTGTTGCTTGTTATTGTTTGAGATACCTCAATGTCAGAATCATACTTAATCAATAATCCGACGGTTGTCTCATTCTTTTCAAGAATCAAATCATAGGCTTCAGGTGAATTAATAAGATCAAAAGTGTGTGTTATTAGAGGTTTAATATCAATTTTGCCGTCAGCCAATAAATCAATAAAGGTCTGCATATTACGATTCTCAGTAAACCGTACATAACCAATCGGATAATCGTTGCCTTTCTCTTCGTAGTTGCTATCATAACGACCCGGTCCATAACTTGAAGACATTCGCAGATCAAGTTCCTTTTTATAATAATTAGCCCTTGCAAAACCGGTTGGCACAGCACCAACAATTACAACTTTAGCTTTCTTACGGCATATTTCACCTGCAAAATCAACAGGATCTATGGAATTAGTTCCTGCTGTTATTATAACTGCATCCGTACCAAAGCCTCTGGTAAAGTCAATAATTGTTCCGGCGATACCTGCATTGTTTCTGTTGATTGATAAATCCGCACCTATTTCTTTTGCTTTCTGTACCCGTGATTCGTTAATATCAACACCAATAGTTCTTATACCTGCTGCTTTTAAAACCTGTATGGTGATTAATCCAATAAGCCCGAGACCTATAACTGTGCAATTCTCTCCAATTCGAAGATCAGCCTGTCGGATACCCTGAACAGCAATTGCAGCAATCGTAGTAAAGGCAGCATATTCCAGAGGTACTCTATCAGGCACCTTTACACATAAATTTCTGTTAACAGCAACAACATCAGCATGATATGCACCACCGCCACCACAAGCAACCCTGTCTCCGGTTTTAAGATCTGAAATACCATCACCCACTGCTATTATTTCACCGGCACAGCTATAGCCAAGAGGAAAAGGTGCTTCAAGTTTGTTCATAACCAAATCATAGGTTTTCTTAAAACCTTCCGATTTAATCATGTCAATTACCATTTTAACTTCTTTCTGACGCGATTTTGCTTTTGCAATATATCCCTTACGTGCATCTGATACAGTTTTTCCTTCGGTTCCGGCACTTATTACTGAATAATGATTTCTCACTAAAACCTGTCCTTTGTTTAACAGAGGCCATGGCACTTCCAGAATTTCCATTTTACCAGATTTGAGCTGTTGCGTAAGTTGATTCATTAATACTAATTATTTAAGGTTCTGTCGAAAATTGTCCTAATCCTTTCTGCTACTTTATCTGATCTGAATTTCTGGTTCGCCAGTTTAAAATTATTAAGTGACATCTCAATTAATAAATCCAAATCCAGAGAGGATTTGGAAATTTTTTCAGCCAGGTCATGAGGATCCTTAATATTTAGGAAGTAACCATTTATGCCAGGTTTAAAAAAGTCAACCAATCCTCCTACCGGAGTTGTTAATACCGGAAGACCAAAACCAATAGCTTCCAGAACTGCATTAGGCATACCCTCCCCATGGGAAGGAAAAATAAACAAATGAGCCTCCCTGAATGCTGTTTCCTTCTGACAACCCTCTACGTATCCTTGTATATTTATATTTGTTATTCCTTTAGATTTGACCAAACCCTTTAGTATTTCTAATTCCGAACCATCACCATAAATATTCAAAAGATATTTATATAAGGTTTCGTTTAAAGATTGATTCAAAATATCATAAGCTTCCAGCAATTCATAAATTCCCTTGCGGCTCTCTATACGTGATAGAAATAATAAGTTAAAACTATTCTTTAACTTTTTCAGTGATTCATATTTATGGATTATTGAACTTTCGTTTACGTTGTTCAATAAGTCTTTGTCAACTAAAGTAGTTTCAACAATAATCTCATTTTTATAACCCCATTTAACCAGAGTTTTTTTCGCTTTTTCAGAAAGAGTTATGAGCTTGTCTGTTTTAAAAAAAAAATATTTAAAAATGTTAATATACCTTATAGTTTTTTTCACTGCAGATTCGTCCCAGCCCCGAAAAAACACAATTGTTTTAATGCCTAATTTAATGGCATATCTGACAAATAACCCATCCCTTATTGTTGTGGATAAACTAATTGATGTAGTGGTTTGAATTAATCCAACATCTCCTTTAGATAATCTGGTTTTAAATTTCTTAAAATCGCTCCAGGCTCTTATTAATTCTTTTATTAACCCTTTTCGATTGGGCCAGGTACGAGCACCGCGTTCAAAGTATTCAAAATCCTCAGATAATTCCTTCCTAAGAACCTGGTAATAATTAGTAATACCCCCCCTGGCGGTTGATGAAGGAACAAGCATTAATACTTTTTTATTAAAATCCATAAAGATCGATTGCGGTTTTCAGTCTTAAATCATAGGATTCGTTGGTATTGAAATCCCCCTTTTCAAATAACCACTCATTCTTATCAAATCTAAATCTTCCAGGATTACCATCCACTGATAGAATATATGGCTGAACATGACCAAAAATAGTTTGCAATTCATTAATAAGATAACCCCCACGTCCGTCTTCAAAAATGTCTGCCGCCATACAATTGAAATTATGCTTTATACATAAATCCCTGGTAAAATCCAGCAACGATTCAGGTGGATTAACATAATCAATCCCTTTAGTTCCACTTGCTTTGTCTCCAAGTTTTCTTTTCCTGTGTGCAAAATAAGAATCTCCAATTCGAACACAACGCCATTCAAAATCATGAGGTATATATTCCTGAAAGATTACATAATCTCTTTCCCCATGCTTATATATTGATAAATATTCATTAATCCGCCTGATAAAATATGACGGACTTTTTAAAGTTTTACTCAACCAGTATTTCGGTGATCCGGTCACTCTGTTGGGACCGAATCGTCTTTTAATACCTTGTTTTGAAAAAGCTTTAACCACATATTTCTTTGCATTTTGAGCTGTCTTTATTATTTCAACTCCAGAACCAGACCCTCCGATTGATGTCTTTGCTACCAAAGGGTATCTTGCTTTCCCGGCAAAAGCTATTGCCTCTTCCTTATTGTAGAATACTTTTGTGGATGGATGGGGTATCCCATTAGCTTCAAGAAAATAGCTTAATACTCTCTTGTTTTCATAAATAATGCATTCCTCAAATGTAGGGTAAGTATTAAGTTTTAAAATCTTGCTTATAATGTACAACCTTTCATCATAAAGAGCTTTAAAATGTGAGAGCCTTCCAGGTGGTTTCAGCAGGAATAAATCGAAATCAATAGACTGAATTTCTTTTAACCAATCTGAGGCAGTTAAATTAATTACTATGTGACTAATATTAAGATTTTCACAAGCTTTCTGCCACTTCATTGAAGATTCAGGATCTTCATTTCTGAGTATTGCAATTTTCATTGGCAACTGTTCGTTTCCTCAATTATAAATCGCATCATTATTGGATTTGTAAATGTTATCCAATAAGACTCTTTAGGCAAGTGCTCACTGTTTGCTAATCTATCCATAAGAAGATCCAGATTAAATGTCTCTTTGAGGATATTGTAATCATAACAGACAGGCAAATTTTTTTTCACAAATTTTTCCATCCAGTTATCAAGGCTAAAGTTTGGTAAGTATTTCGGACGTAGTTTTTGCCTGATTACTTTCATAATGGCAGCCAAATATTTATTTAAAATAACCTCTGACGGGCGATGTTCTCCTGAATAATTGAATTTAAGCAATGGTTTATATGTTTCTTTTAAGAACCTTGCTGCAAATACTGGATTTTCAATCCTTTTCAAATAATGGTTATCAATTAATTCTTTTCTGTTAAATGTATATTCTGAAGAAAACAATAATTCGAGATAATCAATATCCAAAAAAGGAGTGAAAACATCATCCATTACAGTTAAATAAAGATTAATATCCTGTGCATCATGCAAGTGGGCCGTAATGTATACCAATGATTTGAATTTACGTTCAACTTCTGATCCTTGAAAATACGGCTCCCTGTTAAAAAAGTGTAATATATAATTAGCTATATCATCATTATATCTCAGACATTTCTTGCTGAAATATGCTTTTAGAATATCAGACGAAAAGTTACTTTTTTGCCAGTTTTCAAAAACAATTGAAGGTACAATATAGTCATCTTCGCTTACGCCTCTAATAAACTCGCCACCTAATGTCCCTAAAAACATATAATCAGAATACTGTTTTTCAGATTCAATAGCAATTAGCCGATGAGCTCTATGAATTGAAGCTAACCCTCCAAACATTTTGATTATTATCCGTGCATACTTCTCAAAAACAGCTGCATCCATATTAATATCATGTATTGAATGTAATAATCCCAATCCTTTTGTAATATCCACAGCCTTTTGACAATCTGCCGATTTAGGATTTCCATATGTATAAATATGAGGATGTAAACCATTCGCTAAAAATACTGCAAGAATATTCCTGGTATCAGCTCCACCTGTCAGTGATAGACTCACACGCTTGATATCAATGTTAGACATATTTCTTTTTATGATAACAGACATCGCGTTTGCTATCGAACTTATTGATATATTTCTTTTCGGCAGACTCAAGAGACTTTCAGGTGCCCAGTATATGGAATGTAATAAACTCTTGTCTTTATATTCAATTACTTCAGCAGGTTTATTATAATAAATACTATCAAAAAAAGTCCTGCCTCCAATAAAATGATACATCAGAGAATAGAGTACAATATTTTCCTTTGAAGGTTTATCATTGCAGAGTGATCTGACAAATGGTAAACTGTCGGATATAATAAAAGACTCCCCTTTTTTCCAGTAAAAGAATTTCTTAATTCCAAATCTATCGGAAAAAATCCTGAAACGATCTTTATCCAATTTAATAATGATAAAATTACCACTTATTTTCTGAATGAAATCATCACTAAATCTTTTATATATATTCTCAAGATAAACTTGTTTAAAATCATACCCCTCTAACTCTACATGGTCATTGGTCAACTTGAAATGCCCATCACAAAACCAGTGTGGAGTTTGTAATTTATTTTCTAAATCTGTTCCACTTAAATTAAAAGTATAATCCCCGTAGTTATAGCTTATAAAATCGCCTGAGCCGAATGGAATATTTGTTAGTGCCCACATAATTTATAAATCGTTAGAACCATTGAGAGAAAAATCAATATGCATCCAAAAAGAATCGGTTATCATTTAACAATTCAGTAATAATGTGTGAAATATCTTACTGTTTATTTCCGGATTAAAATATTTCAAAGCTATTTCTCTCCCTTTTAATCCAACATTTATGGCTTCTTTTCTATTATTATATATATATACTATAGCTTCAAATAATTCATCACAATTATCGGGAGCTATAAGGTATGCTGATTCTTTATCTTTCAAATAAAGTTCAACATCGCTGACTTTAGTACAAATCACAGGATTACCAGAGGCAAGATATTCACCCAGTTTATAGGGAAATCCTGCACTTGCAAAATCTGAGGCATTTCTAGTCATCAGCAAAATATCTGAACAAAATAAAGTGTCATAATATTGATCCTCTTCCAATCTTCCGGTAAAAACAATATGTTCAAAAGAACCAAATTCTTCGAAAGCTTGTTGTTTTATTTTGTCAGGGCAATTTCCCGTCAGAACCAGTTTAGTATTATCAGAAACCCTAACAAACTTGCTAACTGCCTTAAACAAAACTATAAGACCTTCTTTATCCCCATAAGTACCTGAATACAATAGGCTGAAAAATTCATTCTTTCTGGGAAATTTCTGCTTTAACGATAGGTTAGAAGCAGATACCGGTACTAATTCTATGGGCACATATTTTATGGTATCTAAATATTTATTTTTTAAGAATAGTGATACTACAGATATTCCATCCGCCAGGTATTTTATAAAACTATTAGGATAAACTCTTAAAATCCAGTTTTTAAAACCTCCTATCTTGTTCTTTTCATAATTTAATACAGAAAAATCCTCAACAATATCAAATACAATTTTATAACCTGTCATTTTAGCAAAAACTAATGCCGGAAGTGTTTCAAAATTAATTCCGAATGTTACCAAAACATTACTTAAATGCATTTCCCGATATTTTATAATCAAGTAAGATGATTTTACGATCAGAATTATGAAAAAAATGGGAGCAAATACATTTTTTTTCAATTTCGGCGTGATTACCTCATAGGGTATCCCGTTATGTATACCTTGACTTTCATTAATCCCACTGCCTTTCGCGAGTTTATGCGTTATCAGGACTCTGACCTTTACTTCTTTAAGCAATAAATAATCCAAAAACTGTTGTTTGCGTTTAGTAGCTGCATATCCATGAGGATAAAGAAAAGACCCTAAAAAAACACAATTAAGATTCTGCATCAGAGTGTTTTAATTACTTTACACGGATTCCCTGCCGCAACAACGTTTGAAGGGATATTACTTGTAACAATACTTCCAGCCCCTATTACTGAATTTTGGCCAATGGATGCTCCCTTAAGTATTTTTGCACCCTCCCCGATCCAAACATTATCTCCAATTAATACTTCTTTGGGTTCATGTGATCTAAAATCATTTGGATGCCAATCACCATCAGTAATTAAAGTATTCGCCCCGCATTTTACATTATCACCAATTTTTATGGATTTGAATGCTCCGATTGTCGTTCCACTGAAGCCACAGTTATTCCCAATTAATAATTCAGCATCTTTTAAATGGGTTGCTAAAATACAAGGGTGATTGATTCCAATCAGATTTGAATTATAATATGACCTAAAACCGCAATTGACTCCAATAATTATTTTTGACCCTGGATACCTGTAAAAAAATGTTTTACCATAGAACCTACAGCCTTTACTTAATGCAACTCCTTTAAGAAAGCAAATACCACGTAAATGTATAGTTAAAAAGAACTTATTTATATTCCGCAGAATCAAATATAAATACTTGTTAAAGAATAAACCTCGAATATCATTCATTACTACTTTTTATTTTATTAGTCTTTCAGAGACAGAAGAGTATTTTGAATAATCAAGATTTGGTCTTAAAACCCAAATTCCGAAAATAAGAGAAAAAAGGAGTGGTTGATTATAAAATGGATTTCCACTGATTGGAATTATGAATAAAAATAATAACCCTAGCCTAAATAACCAGTGAATATTATTCTGATAAAAATCCATATTGTACTTGAGAAGTTTTACCACACTGCATACTACTAGTAGGATACCAAAAATACCCCAAGTAACAAGAATCTTCATTAATCCATTAGGAGAACGCCCAAGATACTTAGCATCAGGGATGTCTTCAGCAGCAAGCCCGTATCCAAATGGCCAGTTTAGGAAATAATTTATATTTAATTCAAAGGCAGCAACTCTGCTAATCTCAGTTTCCTCTGCTGTTCCAGTCAAGGCTCTTTCACGATGTCTCTCCTCTGCTTTAACTTTAGCTCTCATCATTTCCAGATTTTCATTAACTAAATTCAACTGAGATCCTATTAATATTAGGATACTTAGAAGGAACATAAGCTTAGGGAACGTTAATTTCTTGTTTTTCAATGATAGCAATGAAAATATACCTGCTAAATAAATATAAGTCCCTAAAGAAAAGGTAGTGAATGCAGTTAGTAAGAGAATATATAGTCGACTATTCATCACAAAATTATTCCGAAGAATATTAAGGATTGCTGCCCAAGTTAACATTGCGCCAAATGCTGCCGGTTCCCACATAAAACCGCTATTTCTCAATGTTGCCCATCCGTTATATAAAAAAACAAACAGATATTTATGCCCCATAATATTGCTGCCTGTTTGTTTTGAGCGTTGTTCGCTTAATACAGCATTTGATAATGAATCGAAAAAGTGAAAAAAATCTTGATAAAAAATTTGTATTAAATATAATGGCAAACTAATTAAAGCAAGTATAGTTACTAAATTCTCAAATTTTTCATAAAACTCATTATTAAAATATAATATTATTAAATACCCTAAGAATATCCTTCCAAGATATCCTGCAAAAAGCCGTATATTAAATCCAAAAACAAATGATGGCACAAGATTAATAACAGAAAATATAATAATGGAGATTAATATGACTTTAAACCCTCTCCTTGTTATCCTCTCTTTAAGAACACAAATAAAAGCTGAAAACAAGATATTAAAAATAAGAAATTCATCTGTGCCAAATTGACGAACCAGTCCTGAGAAATAAACGAATTGAATAAAAAGAAAAAAATAACTGAAGAATTCTTTTTTAATTGATCTTAATTCTTCAAAAAGAAATCTCAAGCCATTATGTTCTGAGTTTATTGCTCTACTCATAATAATTTATGACCTGGTCATTTAGCCGGTTTAGATAGAACTTCTTTATAAACATCTATTGTTTTATCAGCTACATTTTTTGGCCAATGCCTTTCTCTGGCTATTACCCTTGAGTTTTTGCTTATTTTCTCCCTGGCTGATGAATTTGATAACATAAAATTAATTTTATCAGCTAATGCAATCACATTGTTCGATTCAACCAGTAAACCGGTTTCCCCATCAGTTATCATAGACGGAATACCTCCGACATTTGATGCAATTACTGGCAATCCGGTAACCATGGCCTCTGCAATACAATTTGGACTGTTTTCTATAAAAGACGGACAAACAAAAACTTGCGCAATTAAATGATAATCGGAAATTACTTCAAGTGACTGATAACCAAGAAATGTCACATTACTTTCCAGCTTGTTTTTTTTACAAAAATCAACTAACTTCTTCAAATAATCAGAATTGCCAGTGCCTATAACATACAGATGGACATCCCTAAACTCCTGTTTTATATTCAAAAGCGAATTCAACAAAACCATAATTCCTTTACGTTCCTGTAATGAACCTACAAATAATATGGTTTTTGTGTCCTGAACAATCCAGTCCTTTTCGAAGAAAACCGGATGCATTGCTTCATAAATTTTATAAATATTTGCTGAAGAATTCAGAGATCTTACAAAAAAATTATCAAGATTTGTCCTGCAAATAAAATGATGCCCCTTTCGAATTGATTTTGCTTCAAGAAATGTTTTCAATGAATTACGTAAGCCCGGTTTATTAAATTTCATTATCTCCTTATAAACCCCCTGAATAGAAATAATAGCGGAATATCCACTTCTTAATGCTGAAAGAGCATATGAATTCTCAGTACCATGGGCATGAACTATATCAGGAATAATAGTATCAAGTATTTTTTTAATGCGAAAAAAATTAGGCAAGTAATAACTAAGTTCTTGCATTGGTAAATAATAAGGGAACCCTTTGTTTAAAAAAGGTACTGTATTTTTAATAAGATGGTAATTAATACCATTTTCTTCAAAAGATTGAGATTCTTTTATATTTCCAGCCTCACAAATAACATGCAGTTCTATATTTTCATTTTTCACAAGTTCTTCTGCAAGATTTTTAAGCCAGGTACCAGTTCCAAATTTAACAACCGGTCTTGAAAAATTTACTCGTTTTAAATTTCCTATTGGGTAAGGTGCCAGCCAGGCAATTTTCATAGAATGCTTTTATTGGAGATCAATTTCAAATATTATTATTCTAAATCCCTGTATTTCAATAGATTTTTAATCTTAATTCTTAATTTTTGAGGTATTAATAAATGAAGAATTAAATATTTGATTGGAAAAGATCTTTTCATCTCGAAGTATTTAAGACGATACAGTTTCAGCAGCTTTAATGCAAGAGGTTTTTCTCCCTTCTTTGTCAAAATGATAGAAATATTTAGAATGAACTCATTCAACAATGAGAATGCAGCAAATGCCTTTTTATTAGATATTTCCGATCTATTACAAAATTCTGTTATTGCCAGATAAAATTCCAAAGCATCATTATATATTTCATCAGAAGGCCAATTTGATTTTGAGATTGATCCGGTAACCATGTGATAAATTCCCAACGGCTTATTTATATATCCAAAATTACCTGACAATGATAGTTTAATCCAGGTAATCCAGTCTTCGAAGTGCTTTAGCCCTTCCGGAAATCCAGAGATTTTATTGAGTTTATGTTTATTAACAACGGTTGTTGAGGTATGATTTGGACTCTTTTGGTTTCTAAAAAAATGAAAATAATCATGAATTCCGTCTTGAATTTTAAGATTCAAACCAAGTCGCAAAGTGTTATCTCTATAATAATTTGAACCTATTAAAGCTAAATCACTCTTATCATAAAGAGATATGAAACGAGACATTTCAAATAGAAAATAAGGCATGTATTCATCATCAGCATCAAGAAAAGTAACCCAGTCTGCTTTAGCAAATTTTACGCCAGCATTTCTTGCACTTGATACTCCTTTATTAACCTGAGAGTATAGTTTTACTCTTGAATCAGAGAAGGATTTCACAATCTCTTCACTGCCATCTGTTGAACCATCATTAATAACGATTATTTCAAAATTATTATATGATTGTTTTAGAACAGAATTAATTGCCCTTTCAATATACTCGCGTTTATTATAAAGAGATATCACAACAGAAAAGAAAATTGGGGAATCCATTTTTATCCTCGTTTACAAATTTTAGCCTCTTAATGATTCTAAAAACTCTTTAAATAGAAGTATTAATATCCAATTTTACACCTGGAAGTCATAAAAGTATTCTTTTAAAATAACTGTAAATAAAATGCATATAAAGTACTATTTTCTGCCTTGCCGTGAAGTCGTCAATTGAATATTCTTTGGCAAGTGGTGAAAACTCTTTTATAACACTTAAGTTGCCAGATTTATAGGCCAATGCCAAGATAGATTTGATACTGTTGTAATGGACTACTTGTTCTGTCTCATGTGAACATCCATATTTATCAATGAAAAATTGAAATAATTTATACAAAGATTTTTTAAATGCAATAATCTTATCCGGATTACTGGACTGGGTAACTGATTCTCTCAACATCTGTCTTACCGCGGTGGATTCATTCATATATCTGAACTTGCCTTTTCTTGACAATTCCAGCCACAGGAAGGTGTCACCCGATAAAAATGATTTCATATTAAAAACTAAATCCTTTATATATTCTGTCTTGAATAATGTTGTACATGTGAAAATGTTGTACCTGCTTCTAAGAATAAATTCATATACATTTTCTTCAGGAAAAGTTCTTTTCGTTGTTAAGTTAAAATTTCTTATAGTTTTATTGGTTTTAAAATAATGTTGATCTGCATCCGTGTGAACCAAAACATATTCCGGATTAGATTCAAGAAAATCAACTTGCTTTTGCAATTTATAAGGATCTGTCCAGTAATCATCGCCTTCACACATTGCTTGATATTTTCCTCTACACATATAAATTGAATAAAAACCTTGAAATTTGGGTGTAGGCTGACCATTTATTTTGATATTATTTTCTCTTTTATGTAAAAATAATCTGATCTTATTAGGATTCTTTTTTGCATATTCAATACATATTTCTCTTGTTCCATCATAAGATTCATCCTCACCTATAACAATTTCAAATGGAAATATTGTTTTCTGCATTAAAATTCCTTCAAGACATTGTTTTATGTATGGTGCATGCATATAGGTACTTACCCGACACGATACAAGTGGGCTATTAATCGCTTGAAGAACATTATTAGGATATTCTTCAACAGGCACTTTTTCATAAAGTGCTTTGAATTCTTCAAATGTCATTAAGATAATTTATCTAATATCCCCTTTACCCTATCAAATGGTTTAATAATCTTACCATTATTATCTATAACTTCAATGCTTCCATTAATTAGTTTTGTTTTCCACTTTACGGCTTCAGAGAATTCATCTCTTTTTTCCCAAAGATATGGAACAGGGAAAACTCCCATCTTGAAAATAGAATACAAACCGCTTGGAGAATACAAAAAAGGTATACTTTTCTCAATCAATTCTATTATTCCTTTTATCTCATTATACAAATAGGTAGTTCGTTCATTAACATCATTATTGGCATCTTTATTATCCATCAAATATCGAATCCTGCGCTTTCTGATTTGAGAGATAGCTGTTAATGTTATTTGAATGCTCTCATTAATAATTGCAGGAGAAGCCAGGTTTACCGCCTCAGAATAACTAACTACATGAATAATATCTGGACTATTTTGATTATCCGGTTCAATATCATCCATCATTGCGGTAACAGCAGCCAACTGTATTTTTGCTTTATCCATGTCTGACGAAAAATAATCCAACCCGGCTCTCGGCTGAACAAATATCCTGAAAGTTTTATCTTCAAGTTGTCTTACCAGTTTCAATAATGCCCTGGCTTTTGCTAAATCCCGGGTTCCCCATGTATGCTTTGGAGTATTGAACATTATCTGGAGTATCAAATAGCGTATACCTAATAATTTTGCAGTTTTAGCAGCCAGATACGCGGAAAGAACATAACTGGCATCATCAGATCCCCGGAATGCAAAATGATGAGGAATATTTGGTTCAAACGGTTTACCCGATTTTGCAATATATCTTAATGTTTCAAAATGCTGCTCAAGATTTTGCTTTACAGAATAGGGTCCTCTCCCATCAATCTGGCTAAACCACCAGAATGATAAGGCATGCCAGGCAATATTAATTGTTCGTTCATAAACATCAGCAAGATATGGGATATTACATGTTCCGGCGTATGTTCTTATCAACATAGGACGTGACGAATTATATATATCTATAAAATCCTTTTCTGAATTAACCGGGACACCTCCTCCATTCGGTTTATTATCCCAATCCATATTGAAATCTGACTGACTTAATTGTGAAGTGCCAATAGAAACAATATCAAGATATTCTGTTTCAGATAATGTTTTCAACCAGCAAAGAAATTCCTTTTTTGCTTCTTCATAATTAGGATTATAAGGCCCTACATGCGCCCTTACTAAAGGCAATGATCCTCTATTCTGATTATAATTTATTCTTTCTACTATTGTGTCACTCCTTGTTCCATAATTTGAATAATTAAACCTTTCTCTTGGTTTTAAAAAATGATATTCTCCTTTTTCTATTATTTCCCTGGCAAACAACATGCGATCATCATCATACTTAGTTCCTGCAGCTACGGCATTTGGTATAAAATGATCTGATATCCCCAGTTTCTTAGCAACTTCAAAAAGAGATTCATCACCATTGAAAACAGGTATCTTATCGTTATATTCCTGTGTTATTCTTTTGCATGCTTCAGGTAAACCAGCAAAATAGATCTGTATTATGTATCCTCCAAGCTCCCTTAACTGATTATTTGATCTTAGCATACGCATAAATCTTCCAAAATTGACCTGAGCATCCTTCGGATCCAGGCGGTAACTGAATCCCAGCCTTGTAATCTTATTAACCTGAATCCAATTACAGATAATTGATACATTTACAGGTATTTCAGGTAAAGAAACAGCATTACATACTTGCATATCGCCAATATAGACTTTATATCCCCAGTCTTCAAGAAGATTTGCCACAGCACTTATGCCAAGAGTATGAGCATCATTTCCCGGATGAATCAATCCGAAAATATCATCTTTATTTACATGAATACTCATAATGAATGTATAAATTCCTCTTTTGTAACATTATATAGTCCGAGATTATTTAATGTTCGGCCACCATTAATATAATTTTTACCCAATAAAGCCTGTGAAATTTCTAATACAGAATTCATTAAAGGTGTTTCAATATTTACCATACGTGCTAGCTGAGTCATGGGTAAAATACCAGTTGGTATATCCTCAAGCAAAAGACGACTATAAAGAGTGTCTGGCGCTGATATTTTATAATAAGCAGGATTATTTCTTATTTTTTCAAGCAGGGTATTACCTTTAATATTATTATATGCATAAGAGATCCAGTCAAAGAGACTTAACAAATTGACTCCAAATGCCCTCCCAATCATAAGTCTTTCATTATCCAATTTCTCCAAAAAATCCGCAACCGCTGGAGTCATATCACTATAAAAATAGAACATACTGCCTCTTTCAATTGCAGCAGCATTAAATAAAATAACAGCCGGATGAAGAATTGCCCCAATGTTTTCAAGACTTGTATGTAGAATGTTTTCAGCTTTGATAAAGCATGGAAAGATTTTATTTAATTTAGATAAAACTAATCCAGTATCTGTTAATGGATAGGCTGAAACCAGAACTTTATCTTTTACACCAATAATTCTTACCTTCCCCGGGCTCTCTGCACGGCAGGCATAAATAAGGCTTTGAGCTTCAGCAATATGAGTTTTAACATTAGATTTTTTCTTAATTTCTTTAGAGAATTCCAGTGCACCAAGCGTTCTACCTGGATTCAAAACAATTGTTTGATCTTCTTGAATTATATCAGCTATTTTACAAGCTATTTCACTATGAGCATTAGCTGTAGTAGTAATCATAATAAGATCAACCCCTTCTATAGCCTCTCTGATATTATCTGTAACTTGATGAATTACAGAGGTTCCAACAATCTTGTCATAAAGTGTAATACAGCCAGTCTCAATAATAGGTAAAATCTTCTCTAATGATCTATTATAAAGCCGTATTTTATGACCCAGCATTGTAAAATGCGCTGCCATTGCCTGACCACCATTACCTGCTCCAATTATTGCAATATCCATTTTTAAGAAGCTGTATTCTCAAAAACCATAAAAACATTGCCCCATCCCGTGTTTCTATTTTGCTTCAGTAAACTAGTTTTAAATATTAGGAAAAACTTACTCAATAATCTAAATAAAATGTGACTATTAGCATTTATCCTTTTTTCATGGTCACCATTCCCTTTACAGAAATACTTGTAATAAGGCTTTGCTAAATATCGTTCAAAATGTCGGTGACAATCAAAAGAAATTAAAGTATGATCTTGGACTTTAAAACCATATTTAATTATCAGATCTTCATAATCTTTAATTGTTCTTCTTACAAACGATTCACCCCGGTAACTAACTGGAGCGACCTGTTCAAAAATAATTACTTTACCATCAGGGAAAAGATTACATTTAAAACTTTCGAAAATCGAATTCAAATGAGAATCATCATCAATATGAGCAAATACAGCAATAGAATATATTAAAATCAAAAGGAGCAGAAACAGTTTTATCCGGTATCCCATTTGCCGATTGAATGAAATTTAATCCTGGCGATTTTTTTCTGGCTATTGAAATCATCTCATCTGAAATATCAATGCCAGTAAATTCCTTTTGTCCTAAAGTTAATTTATTGAAGTGACTTACATAATATCCATTCCCACAACCAAAATCACATATTTTATTTGCGCCATTGATAAAGGGCTTTAAAAGATCCAATAATAGCTCCCTCCTTTTAATATATAAGGGAATTGGCGTAATCGTATAATGCCATTCGCCCTTATATCTGAAACCTAATTTTGCCCTCTGGTCCCATTTAACTTCGTTAGATTGCATAAATTTATAAAGCTAGATATGAAATAACCAATGAGTGAAAATAGTCAGGTAACATTTATAAATGGAGAATGATATTTTCTCCGAATTCATCTAACACTTTTATACTTCTCTTTGCTTCTTCTAATCTTGAATTATACATATTAATGTCATTATCCACAATCATATAACCAGCAACTCTGTCATTACTCGAACAGTGATTGTGAATTTCCATTCCCACGGTCTTGTATAATAAAAAATAATCGATTATTTCTTTTTTCTTAAGTTCTTCGAAACCAACGAAACCACCTAAAATCCCATTTTTTGAATAAATATAGTTTACACTACCAATTGAATAATTTTTTCTGAAATTTATATCGTTTGCTTTTCTTATGATTAATCCAACATACCAATTCAAAATATCAAATCCTGTCATTTTTCTGATAAAATAATGTTTAGACCCTCCGCCGATCCTTGCACTGAACTCTACCACTGATAAATTTTGCCCATCGAAAATCATCTGAATCAGTAATGGGCTATTTCTTAAATTATAACATACAGCAATTTTTTTTGCAATTTCCTTAATTCTATCTAATATTTTAGCATCAGAAACAGCAGGATATACATTTTGTACTATTGTAAATTTATCATTATTCTTAATTGCCTTAATATTTTTTGTAACCAAAACAATTTCAGGTTTACTTTCTTTTATAACCAGATCGACTGAAAATTCATCACCATCAACATATTCTTCAATTATTACAGATTTAGATCTGCTAAACGAAAATGCATTCGCGATTGCATCACCAATATCTTGTTTGGAGATAACCTTTGATATCCCCTTTGAACCATTAGCATCAACTGGTTTGATTACTACAGGAAATTTTAAATCAATTTCTACATTAGCGTTAATATCATTCAGAATTATAAATCGTGAAGTTGGTATTCCGTTCTCTTTAAATATGGATTTCATACTTGCCTTATTTGTCAGCTGAAGAGCTTGCTCTAAAGAAAGATGACAGGGAAGGTGCAATTTATCATTAACATAAGCCATTGTAAGTAATGCCTGGTCAATACAGGCAGTAATAACTAAATCAACTTCAAATTTTGTTGCAAGGCATAATACTCTATTAAAGTCTAAAGTACTTTCCCGGACATGGATATCTGAATAATCCCTTGCCGGAGGATTTGCATAGTAATCAACAAGAACTGTATTAAATCCTTCTCTTTTAAGTATCTCTAATAGATAAATATGATCTTCTGTCCCCCCAAGTACTAATGCTCTTTTCATTTAGCATGCCTGATTAAACTTGATATCTCTATTATTTTATTTAATCCTAAATTAGGATAAATTGGCAGACAAATAACCTGTTCAGCCACATTCAAGGCAATAGGTAGATTTGCCTCGCTGGCAGATGGCAATCCCCTGTATGTAGGAAACTGACTTATCAATGGATAAAAATATCGTCTGCCATAAATGTTATTCCTTTTAAGTCTTTCATATAAGTCATCCCTGCTTTCGCCATAAAGACTCTCATCAATAAGAATAGGGAAATATGTATATGAGTGATCTACCCCTTCAATATCATACAGAACCCTTATTCCTTTAACACCTGATAATTCTTTCCTGTATAATTCAGCTATCTCCTTTCGTCTGGAGATATATTCAGCTATATGTTTTAGCTGAATTAAACCGAAAGCTGCCTGCAGTTCATTCATCTTGGCATTGATCCCTGGTGCGATAACAGTTGTTTCTCCTGCAAAACCAAAATTTTTCAAATGATCTATCCGCTTCTTTGTATTCTCATCATGACAAATTATTGCTCCGCCTTCAAAAGTGTTGAACACTTTTGTTGCATGGAAACTCAAAACAGAGAGATCTCCGAAGTTTAATATTGAATTTCCCTTTATCCTCACACCAAATACATGAGCCGCATCATAAATAACTTTTAAACCATAAGTGTCTGCTATTTTCTGTATTTCATCAATCTTACAGGGATTTCCATATACATGCACAGGTAGTATTGCTGTCGTGTGAGGAGTTATTGCTGCTTCTATCTTTTCGGGATCAAGTGTAAAATAATCCGGTTCAATATCTACAAATACAGGTTTTATGTTGTTCCACCATAATGAATGAGTTGTTGCAACAAAGCTGAAAGGTGTTGTAATTACTTCTCCGGCAATCCTTAATGCCTGTAAAGCTGTTACAAGGGCAAGTGTGCCGTTTGCAAATAAAGAAAGATATTTAACTCCAAGATAATTTGCCAGTTCTTTCTCAAATTGTTTGTGAAATGGACCATTATTCGTTAGTATCTTACTTTCCCATATCTGTTCCAGAATTTCATTGAACTCTTCCAAAGGTGGTAAGGAAGGTTGTGTTACATATATCGGTTTATTATCTGACATGGTTTTTCCTGAATACTTTGGTAGTAATTATTTCTTTTATTTCAATATAGGGTCCGAATTTAAACAACTCCCCAAGGCTCAGTACGATGATAACACCTAATAACAATTGTATTACCAGTTTTGGCATATAATTAACAGGTAATATCCAACCTGAGAAAAAGACTAATACTCCCATAAACAATGCCAATAAAAAACCTGGGAAAATATCTTGAACCTGTTCTTTCATAGGATAATTTATTAGTCGTCCCGAATAATAACTGTTAAGGTAATAAGCTATAAGTGAATTTATCCACATTCCCAGTATCATTATCCTGATACCCCAGATAATTCCAATGATAATTGTCGGAATTGCAAGTATTTTTTTTATAATCTCAAGATTAAGGAACAGGTCGGATCTGCCTTTAACATTTAACATATTGAGATTGAGTGCATGTAAAGGATAAAGTGCACCTACAAAGCATAACATCTGCAAATATATAATTGATGGTCTCCATTTTTCTCCAATAAAAGCAATAATCATAGGTTCAGCAATAGCCGCCATACCGGTCATTAAAATAAAAGAAATGAACATTGTGTTTTTAATAAGCTTTTTATATCCGGCTTTTAGTTTTACCTGATCGTCCTGGAGTTGTGCCAAAACGGGATAACTCACACGTGATATTATTCCATTTATGTTTTTTGATGGCAAATCCTTAAAATTATTCGCTCTCGTATAATAACCTAATTCCTGTGCTGAAAAAAATTTTCCAATCACCAGATAATAAATATTTCGGTATACTGTATCTATTAAGCCGCTGATAAGTAGCTTGGAGCCAAATGAAAACATTTCTTTAAAAGATGATATACTAAAAACAAACACCGGCCTCCACCGATTCCATAACCATAACAAAAATGAATTTATCCCACGTTGGCTTAAAGTTCTTGCTACAAGACTCCATACCCCAAATCCTTTATAAGCCATAGAGATCCCGATAATACCTGAAAATAAATTTGATATAACCGATATTTTTGTTTGCAGCTTAAAGTTTATCTGTTTTATTAATTTCGTCCGCTGGACCATTGTCAGTGCATCAATAATGAGCACAGTTACCAGAACTCTGACAATACTTGTAAGTTGAGGTTCATTAAAAAAACTACTGATTAATGGCGCTGCAAGAATCAATAAACCACAGAGAACTATCCCAATTGTAAAATTGAAGAAAAAGACCGTCGAAAAATCAGTGTCATTACATTCTTTCTTTCTTATAAGTGCCTGACCGAAACCGCTATCAATAAAAGACTCTGAAACTGCAATAAAAATCGTTATCATACCAATAAGGCCAAACTCTTTAGGCGACAGAAGTCTGGCCAGTATGATACCTATAATAAAAGTTAAAAAATATTGAGCAAAGTTGTCAATAAAACTCCATAATAACCCGGATATGGTTTTTTGCTTAAGGCCTGGCCCCCTCACTTACTAAAATACATTAACAGGTTAAACAAATATTCCAACTCCTTATTTTAACAAAACGCCTTATTGTCAGTTAATGTATTATTGCACTGAAGTTATACCCTGATAATCTGACACAAGATCAGCAGTCAGTGCTACAAAACAGAACCCATAAATAAGCAAGGATCCGCTGATCCTCTTTCTTAGATACCTCCAGTATTCTATCAATATCTTAAGTACTTATATTACTGTATATGCATGTAATTTGATGTTCCGGAGTTTCAGGCCTGTTATCGAAAATGATGGCAGGATATCAATAATGCAGAGTAGATCAGTTGATAAATATGCTCTATCATACATCCTCAGTATAATATCCTTTAGCTGAATCATTATATCCATATCTTCCATAGTTGTGATAATAGTTATACCCATAATTATAACCATAACCACCAGAATATCCGTACCTCAAACCATAACCGTAATAACCTGTTGTGCTAATGTCGTTTAAAACAATTCCCAGGCTTTTGATGTTTTCGTTACGATGCAATTCTTCTATAAGGCCAAGAGTGTTCTTAGTAGTATAACGTTGCCGGACGACAAAAAGATAAAAATCTGTTAAAGGTGAAACAAGAAGTGCATCAGTTACAATTGCAACAGGAGGTGTATCAATGATTATGTAGTCAAATATCTTTTTTGCCCGGTCAATAAAGTCATTCATCGCCGGAGAGTCTATTAATTCCGCCGGATTAGGTGGAACCGGGCCCGATGGTGTATACCAGAGATTCTCTATTCCGGTTTCTAAAATGATGCTTTCAAATTTCTCCTGTCCTATCAGATAATTACTAATGCCGTTATCATTATCAATCCCGAATATCCTGTGGATTCGCGGCTTTCTCAGATCCAGTCCGATCAGGAGAACCTTATTATTGTTCGATGCTATTATTGCTGCAAGATTTATTGAAATAAATGTTTTTCCTTCGGCACTGATCGTAGAACTAACAGATAATACAGGATTTTTTGTATCCTTTATAAAGTACTTCAGGTTTGTGCGGACCGAACGGAACGATTCGGCAAGAGTCGATCCGGGTTTCTCAACAACAGGGATCTCGGTCTGAAGGCTGTTATGACTTATGTACCCCAAAACAGGTGCTTTTGTGCCTTTTTCAATGTCCTTCTTATCTATAACCTTATTGTTCAAATAATCAATTAACAATATCAGAATTGCCGGTATCAGGAATCCTGATATCAATGCCATGGAATAATTCTGTCTTGGCTTTGGACTAATGCGTGATGAGTTAAAGGTCTGGGCATAATCTATAATCCTGTTATCGGAAACCGTAGATGCCCTTGCAATACCAGCTTCAGCTTTCTTTTCAAGCAAATAGTTGTAAACGGTATTATTAAGGTCAAATTTCCTTTGAATATTGATAAGTCTTCTTTCCGTACCCGGAAGCCTGTTAAGTTCTGCCTCCACCAGTGAGATCCTGTGATCTGCCTCTTTTATTGCATTACCGAGATTGATCATACTACTGGTTATGTTCTCTGCAATAAGAGCCTTTACATCCATAATGCTTTTATCGAAAGAAGTCATTGCCGGAAGGTCTTCTGATATATTTAGCTTCAGTTTGTTCTTTTGCTGCTGCATTGTTGCAAGCTCGGCAACCATCCTTTCAAGAGGAGCATTGCTAACGCCCATTGCACCCGGCGAGACTATATCGCCGGTCTCATTCCTGGAATCAACATACTCCTTTAAATAATCGTAGTATTTTTTCTGAAGCAAAAGGGAACTACGTTCATTCTCGTAACTCTCCAGCCTGTTTTGTATATAATTACCTTCACGGCTCAAATCGACGAGCTTATTGGAAAGTCTGAAATTCTCAAGGCTGTTTTCTGCAATCTTTAATGAGTCGGAGATTGTTCCAATCTGACCGTCAATAAACTCAATGGTCCTTTCCGCAGTCTGGTTCTTGACCTCCAGACCCTGTAGTATATAAACCTCCATCAACTTGTTCAGATAATCAACCTCCTGCCCGGGAACAAAACCGCTTACTGACAGTGTAACAAGCGTTGCCTCCTCTTCTATTGGTGAAACACTGAGTTTGCCACGATACTGATTGGCTAATCCTTCAGGACTCGCAAAATAAAAGTAGTACCTGTTGGATGCATCAGGATTATAAGTAAATGATTCAAAAACAGGGACAATCGAAAAATCAAAACCCATTTCATTAAACCTCTCTCCAAAAGCGAGAGTCTTACTGAACTTAAGATCCCCGTTAATCTCAAGCTGATAATTGTTCGCTGACAAAATTTTAACAGTAACTGGCAATCCGATCCTCTGGTGTTGAAGAGAATCATATAGTACCCTGAAAGGAGCATTGTTATACATTCTCGATTCCGCTATGCCCCTCTTTCCCACTCCAACATAAACTATATGAAAATCGGTCAGCTCCTGCATCACCCTGTAATTCAAACTAAAGGACCCTAGAATCCCGATCTCGTTCTTAAGATTCTGTTCACTCCTGAATGCATTGCTGCCCGTGAAAATATTTGAGAGATCCGCTGTACCGCCACCGAACTGATCATCCTTTATTAACATGGTTGAAGACACTGTGTACACCTCTTCCGACCAGCGATTTATGCCATAGGCAATGCTCAGGGCGATGAAGAGGGCGATGGCGAACCAGTACCAGTTGCTTATAAACAGCGAGATGTATCTTTTGAAGTCGATGCTTTCGTCTTCGGGCAGGGGGTAGTAGTTATTTGAGGAATTTGGGTTCATGGGATTTAGTGTTCGGGGTTCAAGGTTTAGCGTGGAGCGTTTAGGGTTAAGGGTTTAGCGTGGAGTGTAGTCAGACATCAGACGCTGAACTCTAAACTCTGAACGCTGTACGCTGAACATATTCTTATAATTGAGAATTTACAAATTTATAGTAATTATCAATCATATTTAACGCCTTTGTACTCTGATATTTTTAAGCTTTTAATTAGACTGGTTATTTTACGTGAAATCAAATCAGTAAGTTCAAGAAGTTCATCGAGTGTTTCCTGGTTAATATAGTTGCTGTCAAATGCCCTGTAAGACTGGTTACGTGTTTCGCCATTAGAGCCCTTGGCCACTGACAGAAATTGAATGAATTCTTTATTTCCTCCCCGCTCGAATCCTTCAGCAATATTATCAGATACTGAACCTGATGAATGTCTGATTTGATCCCGAAATTTAAAATCACGACTAAATGGCTCGTCAGACGTTATTTTATAAACGAGCCTGTAGAGTTCCCTTGCCAGTTTCCAAATCTCAAGATCTTCAAACCTTGTAACTTTCATCCTGATATCTTTACTCTAAACTCTGCACAAGAACCCTAAACCCTGAACCCTAAACCCTGAACGCTAAACGCTGAACCCTGAACTTCTTATTTATTCCCAAAGTAATTTATCAGCAAAAGCGTTGTTGTAATCAAAGAAGTAGTAACCGACAATATGGATGCGAAGGTTGGAAAGTTGAGATTGAAAATCTTTTTATCCTGCGGCTGGACTATTACGACGTCGTTAGGCAACAAGAAATATGCTTCGTTGGAGAGTATTGCTTTATCCTGAAGATTAAGGGTGTAGGTTTTTGTTCCGCCTTCCACGGGACGGACTACCAGGAGCTGATCGCGACGACCGTAGTCGCCGATGCCGCCTGCACGGCCGACTGCCTCAAGAGCGGTAAGGTAATTGTTGTAATTAATATAAGTTCCGGGAGCACGTACCTCTCCTATCACTGTAAATTTAAAGCTCAGCAGCTTGCATTCGACTGTTGCATTGTTGAAATGCCTGTCTGTAACATCCTGAACAATTTTTCGTGCTTCCTCAAGAGTGCTGCCTCCTACTTTTATAGTTCCCAAAACCGGAATCAGTATCTCTCCTTCCTGGCTTACATCATAACCATAAAGGTACTGTCCGGCTTCGCTGGATGCGTAATAAGATGTTCCTGTACGACCACCAGATGTAGCCAGAAAATCCTGGATCGTCCCGTCGGGTGTCATGGCCTTGATTGTGATATAAAGGATATCGCGGTGCTGTATCTTGTAGTCGGGGATATCCGTCGGGAAGAACTGCTCACCGCCGGTTTCGGGGAGGTTGGTTAAATAGGCAAGATCTTTCTGTGAAGTGCAGCTAAAAGCTGTTATGCTTATTATTATTATAGATAGATATTTTTTCATAAAGATGGATATTGTCGTTTTCTGAAATATAAATACCTGATAGAGAGTTTTTTTATTAGGAATTTGTGGGGTAAAAATAAGTTAAATTCTGCTTTGAATGTTCATTTCTTTTAATCCTTCAAATCTTTCTTTTTCTTTCTTTGGGCGCCCAAAGAAAGAAACAAAGAAAGGGCGCCGAAAATGACAACTGTGGTCTGTTTGTACGCCAGCTACGCAAGGCCTTAATGGCGCTACCAAACAGACCACAGTTCGCGCTCATTTTCGGTTTGCCCTCGCGCATTTCGGAAGTATCTTTTGTAACGCTATCGCGTAGTTCATTTTCTGGTACTTTTTTGGCATGCTTCCGCCCCGTCAGTTACAGAGCGTTGTCTGGATAACTGTTAAAAGTTCGGGGTTCAAGGTTCCAAGTGCCTGGTTAAAATCCCCCCATCTCCCACTCACCCATTCATCTCGGTTCGGGTCCAAATCCCCCCTCACCCATTCGCCTCTTCTCCCATTCCCTCCACCTCCCCTTCCTTCCTCTCTCCGTCACATTTCCACAAAGGCAGAAGATCCGCCGGCTTGAAGTGCGCCAGGTGGTTTTCTGCCTCATGAGGTTCGAGCACAATATAACTAACCTTCCGTCCAACCATCTCTTCTGCCTGCACAATTTTACGAGCAAGATATTCACGGTCGATATCAGCCCCCACAAGGATCAGCTCTATCACAGGACTATCCTTCCCCCGGGCGAAATCGCCGGTGAGATAAACACAATCGAGATTGCCAAGCCGGTGTATCACCTTCTCTATCACACGGTCAATGCCTGTCTCCTTTAATATAATGCTGTGAATATCCCGGAAAAGGGGATGCTTCGAATTAGCCTGGTAAACTTTTTTGTTTCCGTCGGGATAAGAGTTTAACAATCCGGCTCCTTCAAAGCGGTTCAACTCAACACGTATGGCATTGGATGACTCCCCGAACTCCGACTCCAGACCCCGAAGGTGAGCCCTGGTACTGCTGTTAAGGAAGAACTTCTTCAACAGCTTGATGCGGGTCTGGGATGTGACGAGACTGTCGAGCATCAGGTTAGGTTATTGAGTAACAAATTTACTCGATGTTGGGAGAAAACAAAATATTTCTTTAAATAATGTTTGAAAAAATAAGAAGTTAGCGGGAAAGGAAGGGGCGGTTCGAAGTTCCGGGTTAAGCGTTCAGAGTTCAGCGTTTAGGGTTCAGCGTTTAGCGTGAAGCGTTTAGGGTTCAGCGTTTAGGGTTCAGCGTTTAGCGTGAAGCGTTTAGGGTTCAGCGTTTAGGGTTCAGCGTTTAGCGTGAAGCGTTTAGGGTTCAGCGTTTAGGGTTCAGCGTTTAGCGTGAAGCGTTTAGTTTAGTTCAAGACTAAAAGACAGCGAAGCGTGAAACCGAAGGGAGCAAGACTTAATCTTTTGCATTAGTCCCTGCAACAATAATGGCCTTTCCGATATTCTTTACATTCTGCCATATCAACTCCCGGAGCCATGGAAGTGGCTTGTCCGTCCACCGCTGGGGATGGATGGTCAGCATGATTCTATCAGGCAGGGAGTTGCTTTCGGCTGAATTGATTATGTCAAAGGTTGACCTGAAACGGTAAACTGTTGCGCGCTGTTCCTCGTCTTTGCGTCCTTCCATCCCTGAGTCTCTAAGTTCCTCTGCCTTTTCGTCCCTTTGTCTCCTTATCGCCTTATCTCTCACGGATACTGATCCGCCGTCCCAGCGACGGCCGGTGTCTGTCAGATAAACAATCTTGTCAAAGTCGAGGTCGAAATAGGGTTCGCCTGAGATGCCGAAATCGTGATAATCATAGTACTGCCACAGGAGGCGGTTATCCCAGCGGCTCAACGGACAGCCATGCATGCATATCGTTTCGACGGGAGCGATCCGGCGAAGGATTTCAAGGTTATTCCGGAAACTCTCAATGGCATCAGCCATTAACTGATCCTGTGATTCCTTCCTGTCCTGTGCTCTGCTGGCAGCACAAGCGCTGACGTCTTCATAATGATACCCTATCTCATGTCCCATCTCATGGATCTTCCTGATGACATCCTCATCAAAGCTCTCCGGGACCATCCGAAAATAATATGTCCCGGCGATACCCATCTGATATTCTAGACGGGCTGTCTCCAATGAATTCATCTTTCTTGCATCAACATCATGACGCAGGATCACGAATCTGTGAGCTGCTTCCTTCAGGTATTGTGAAAAAGTCTGGAACGAGTAGTTTTTTGAAAGAAAAGTTTCAAGGAGTTTTTTATAGGTATGAAGGGTAAAATCGGGCATCGGACTTAATAACGCAGA
>Ga0255341_1001447_pt1 | contig 33503 bp, 24 predicted proteins | sample wastewater_treat_8_FD_192418 | JGI IMG/M metagenome (GOLD analysis project Ga0255341, IMG submission 192418) | Wastewater microbial communities from Lulu Island WWTP, Vancouver, Canada - plant12 | ecosystem: Engineered > WWTP > Wastewater > Unclassified | place: Canada: Vancouver, British... | reverse complement strand
AATCCCAAACCGGCATTTCCGAAGATTTTCGTATAGAGATTGGTGGATAGAGAGAGCAAAGCATTAGGAACCGTTCCAGTAGGAGATGATACATTGGGCGGAAAGAATCCTTCTCCTCGATATGTAGCAGAGATTCCCCATGTGGGCACGTAGGTTTTTGAAGGTATAATAAAGAGATAACTTAGCGTTGCTGCTGGAGAAATAGCATGGCCCCAACCATCCCATCGCCCTACAATAGAGCTGGAACCATTCAATATGCCGATTGGCAGTGCTGTGGAAAAAGTCAAGCCTCCCATTGCAGAGCGCTTGTCGACTTGAAGATTGACGCCACCTGAAAAAGTAGGTGAAAAGCCATACAGATAATAACCAGATGCAAGAAATTCACTGAAGTCAATATGCGATGTTCCTGCGGAAAGAGCATACCTCGATGTTCCTGGTTGCATTATATTGGCTTCTCTTGGAATTGTGCGGCGGAATACCTGGACATTTCCATCGATCTCTTCAATGCGCAGCACAAATTCATTCAGCCCAGTAGTGAATGGCAGATCGAGAATTCGATAATTGCCAGGTTCGAGCAGAACTTGGCGAATAGGTTTTCCATTCACTTCGACGGATACTCTTGCAGTCTTTCGAATAGAAAATTCTGTTTGATTGTCTATATATCCCGTGCGCACTATATATTGTCTATCTTCGAGGCTTTCTAAAGACATGGCATAAAGCGAGGGCTGAGATTGATTGCTGACTCCAGGAATGTTGATCTTTCCAATTTTTGCTCTTGAATGTTTGGCGGTGCTGTCCCGTAAAACATACGCCGAATCCAGATTCCAAGAAAAACCTTGAGAACTCCCAAAAGCATATGATAGAAGAGCATCTGCAAAGAGATGAGCTCCCTTTATATCGATCATCGAGTTGAGGCGTGTAGAAAAGAGGGCCGTGCCATCTGAGAAATCGGATACCTGGAAGTTCGATTCATTCTGGATAAAGCCAGCAAAAGGCGCTGGTCGGATAATAGGCTTATAATTCTGAAATTGTTCAGGCACAAAGTCGATGTCTATAACAGGGCTATATTCTGGCGGAATGGTAATAGAAAGGCTAAGCAGTAATTCGCTAAATTCAAAGGAAATGCCAGCAATAGAAAAATCCTTGGCAGTGAGCCAATCGAGCTCGTCGAATAGTGTATCGAAGATTACCGAGTATATATCAGGCCGAAGGTAATTTATGAGCAGCCGCGAAGCCACTTCTTTTTTGAGAATTGGTTCGTTATGCCATATTCCTGTATCTATATCTCCTATCGGTTTGCCATTTATGCTGATAGAGAATTGAATCTCTAGCTCTGGTATGACAGCCTCGCGGATAATCGGTGTCTCCTGGATTTGTGCGTTCAATACAGAGGAAAGCTCAATAATTAGAATAAATAAAAGAATGCCTACTTTTTTTCTTTTCAACATTTCATACTCGCTTGGGCCTCTAAATAAGCCTTAAGGCTCAGCGCTTTCATGCTCATTCAAGAGTGCATAGATGATTCATTCGATTTTTGCGGTCAGCGAACCTGTATAACTTTTGCCAGGAACCGCGTCCTCGCATGGAATGAAGAATTTTCGCACATTGCCAGGTAGCAAATTCTGACCATTGATTGCATTTAGGGCTTCATCTTTAAGCGTGATTGTCGATAAGGAACCAGATATCTTCAATACAGGATCGTTGATAAGACCATGGCGAGTACCGCTATTGGTGATTGTTACAAAGAAACCCTTCTTGCCTTCTTGTTCTCCATACTCAACCTTTGTAACAGCTATCTTATGGCTGACATTTGGCGGAGCTACATAAAGCGCTGCGATATATCGAAACATCACCTTGACGCCAGAAGTCTGTTGTTGGCTAAAGTCGATGGGGACCTGCTCTGCGATAATGCGATAAGCGACTTCTTTTGCTAGGGATGGGTTTCCTTTGTATTGTACCTTGATATTCTGGAAGGAGTTGGGCTGTACCACAATCCGAGTTGGAAAAATAGCGAATTGATTGTCGGCGGGCGCATTGATTTCATTACCATTTTCATCTATTTCGCGAGTTGTTGCTTTTATGGTTATAGCGATTTGCTGTGAACTATCATTTGTGATTCGAAAATTTGCAATGCTATTTGCACCGCTAGGCGAGATGGTGGTCGACATGGGCATGAAAGTAAATGCTGTTGCTGTTGTTGTGATTAGGATTAAAAAGATGGCGGCTATAATAGGCTTGAGACAAGAATGTCTTTGATACATGCGTTCCTCCCGCTATTGTTATTATTCTATATGCAAAAGAGGATAAATGCAATTGCATTCTGGGGTCGCTTGACAATCTCTTTATCTGCTGGTATAAGAGCTTCTGTCGTTCGCGGCAAGGAGCGGGCGGTTAGCTCAGTTGGTTAGAGCACCAGTATGACACGCTGGGGGTCGCAAGTTCGACTCTTGCACCGCCCAATGCCTTTATATGATAGGCCGCTGTAGCTCAGTTGGTAGAGCAATGGACTGAAAATCCATGTGTCATCAGTTCGATTCTGATCGGCGGCATAGAGCCACCTCATTATGAGGTGGCTTTTTTGTGCGCCAGAGGCAAGACATCTACGCTGGATGCTCGCGATAGGGTGTATAGGCTGCATCGAGAGGGAGAGTCGGTCTTCTTTTCATAATAGGTTCAGGTTTCTAATACTTCGATAAGGTACGGCTGCAAGAATCTGCTGTACTTTTTCGACAAGCTCCGGATCTTCGCCCGAGAGCGGCTGCCCCTCTTCGATTTTCTCAAGTATCCTATCCAAATCGAAATAGCATAACCCAATAGCAAACTCATCGCTTATGCCTGGAGCTAAATCTGGGCTGGGTTCTTTTTCGATGATTTTTTCAGGAATGCGGAGCTCTTTTGCCAGTTCGAATACCTGTGTCTTATAGAGATGCACTATGGGTTCTATATCGCTCGAATCATCTCCCCACTTGACATAGAAACCTGTAAGAAGCTCTGTTCTGTTGATAGTTCCAACAACCGCATAACCTCTCTGTTCTGCTTCATAATAGAGAGCTATCATTCTGAATCGATTTTTAGTTCTATAGTATGCAAGATTTTTTCTGTTCGATTGTCCACCTGCACTTTTAAGATCGTTGATATAGGGCGTGCTGGTCTTTAGCCATAGAGCCTTAGCATAGTTTTCCTGAACTTTCCTAGGGAAAAGAAAAGCCGGAGGTTTTGTCCTATAGATTCCAAGACTTCTTACAAGAGACGAAATGCTCTTTACCGAATAATGAATGCCAAGACTTCTGCATACCAACAGAGAATCCGGGACTGTCCTTCTTGATGAATCTCGTTCTGGCAAAATGAGACCAAAGACCTTTTCCCGACCCAGGGCTTCTGTCAAGAGTTTGCCGACGACGGCAGAATCGACTCCCCCGCTGATGCCTATCACGGCTCCTTCGAATTCATACTTGGCAATCTGCGCTCTGATGAATTCTACGATTCTTTCCTTTTCATTGGACAGATTGATTTCTACTGGCATAAAAAGCCTCTTTTATATCTACAATAATGCCTTTATAGGCGAGTCGAATAAAGAGTTGCCATATTGACGCCGCCGATATATTCAAATATAGCATGAATGCTGTAGAGATTTGCCAAGGAGGAAAATCGCATGAAGATACTGGTGATCGGTGGGGCAGGGTATATCGGGAGTCATGTTGCGAGAATGCTTGCCGATAAGGGCAACAAGGTCAGCATCATAGATAACCTATCTACCGGCACGGAAGAGAATCTTTTTGCCGATTATGATTTCTACAAGGGCGATATTCTGGATTATTCTTGGCTAGTTTCCATAATAAAGCATGGATTCGATGCAATAGTGCATCTTGCTGCGGCAAAGGCTGCGGGCGAGTCTATGATCCGACCCGAAAAATACGCGACTCAGAACTTGACTGGAACGATAAACATTCTCAATTCCGTAGTTGAAGCGGGGATTCCTTTAATAGTGTTTTCTTCTTCGGCAGCCATCTATGGGGAGCCCAAATATCTACCAATAGATGAAGCTCATCCCAAGGAACCAACAAATTTCTATGGTTTTACAAAGCTCGAAATCGAGCATCTTCTCGAATGGTATGATAGGCTAAAGGGGATCAAATTCGCGGCGCTGCGCTATTTCAATGCAGCTGGTTACGATATCGAAGGCAGGATACAAGGTCTAGAGAAAAATCCAGCCAATCTTGTGCCCGTCATAATGGAAGTGGCCGCGGGAATGAGGCCAAGGCTCGAAATATTCGGTACCGATTATCCTACACCCGATGGCACAGGCGTGCGCGATTATATCCATGTAACGGATCTTGCCGAAGCCCATTGTGCAGCTTTGAGCCATCTGGCTGAAGCAAGGCAGAGCTTTGCAGTAAACCTAGGTTCGGAAAGAGGCCTATCTGTGCTGGAAATTCTGCAAGCTGCACGGCGAATCACTGGTCGTTCGATTCCAGTTTCGACTGTAGGGCGGAGGCCAGGAGACCCGGCTAAACTGATCGCGTCCAGCGCAGCTGCCAAACGACTCTTGGGATGGAAAGCAAAATACTCTGATGTAGATACAATTATCGCCACGTCGTGGCGCGTCTACGAAAAGCATTTGGCATAGGCATTTCGATTGATTCAAATCTGCTTGGAAAGGAAAGGAAAAGACCATGACAGAACTTGCTAAGGCATTTGAATTCTTGGAGGCTCAGGAGAAGGGCATTATCGAATTGGAGAGTCTCCTCACTGCTTACCCCGCGCTCGCTCCCGAATCAGGGGGCATTGGAGAGATTGAGAAAGCCGCTGCCCTAGAAGCGTGGCTCAAGGCACAAGGAATTTCAGATATTAAGCACTACGATGCGCCCGATCCACGTGTTCCTTCGAAACTGCGCCCAAATCTGGTAGCGACGATTCCTGGAAAACACGCAGAAGGCCCGCTTTGGATCATGTCTCACCTGGATGTCGTGCCGGAGGGCGAACTAAGCTTATGGGATAGTGACCCCTGGAAGGTGGTCGTTAAGGATAGCAAGCTCTATGGCAGAGGCGTAGAAGACAATCAGCAAGGCCTTGTATCATCAGTATTTGCTGCAATAGCATTCGTAAAACAGGGTATTATTCCGGAGCGCACTATAAAGCTCTTGTTCATAGCCGATGAAGAGGTCGGTTCCAAATTTGGCATCCAATACCTTCTTGAAAATCATAGCCTTTTTGGAAAAGATGATCTCATAATAGTTCCCGATGGTGGCTCGGTCGATGGAACAGAAATCGAGGTAGCCGAGAAGAATATCTGCTGGCTTAAAATAACGACAAAGGGAAAACAAACCCATGCCGCAATGCCGGACAAGGGCGCTAATGCATTTCTTGCTGCTTGTGACCTTACACTGCGCATCCACAGGCTGGAAAAATCCACTTTTACCGCTAGAGATCCTCTGTTTTCACCAGATCGCACAACCATAAATCCCACCAAAAAAGAAGCAAATGTTCCCAATATCAACACAATTCCAGGGGAGGACGTTTTCTATTTCGATATGCGCATTCTACCCGTATATCCAGTATCTATGATGCTCGAAGAGGTATCGAAGCAGGCCCATGCCATAGAAGCTGAATACAATGTAAAAATAGAATTCGAAGTGATTCAGTCGAATGAATCGAGGGCTACGCCAGCAGATGCTCCGGTGGTAAGGATACTAGCGGAGGCTATAAAGCGGGTATATGGAGTCGAAGCAAGGGCAATCGGAATAGGAGGCGGAACGGTGGGCGCTTATCTGCGCAAGGCTGGTTTTGATTGTGTAGTATGGTCCAAGATGAACGAGACGGCACACCAGCCCAACGAAAACGCGGATATTGCGAATATAATCGGGGATGCAAAAGTCTTTGCCGCGCTAGCGATGGCTCCTTAGAAAATCATAAACGAGCTGGTACCTTTAATCTTTGGCCGATTCTTAAAATCGAATTCAGCGCAATTCCATTCATGCTGGCTAAAACATTGGCAGTAGTTCCATAACGACGAGCGAGAGCATAAAGAGTATCGCCTTTTTGTACAGTGTAAATCGAAGTCTGGATACTTATGCCTGAAGCGGCGATGCTGTTCGAACCGCTAGAGGACTGAAGGGGCTGGATAGAGAGAGGAATCATGAGGGTCTGGCCTATTCTTATTTTATCGGGATTGAGGCCGGGATTGACCCTTGTAATCATTGCTATGGAAATACCGTAGCGCTTTGATATGGCTGTAAGAGTGTCACCTTGCTTAACCTTGTATATTTCGTATCTTACAAGAGGGGCATTGGAATCCGCCAGAATGGCTTTTACCTGGTCCGACTTATCGGCTGGTATCTTGAGAAGATATCTGTTTTCTGGCGGTGTGATTGTATAGTGCAATTCGGCATTCCCAAGCTTTAGAGTTTCGAGCGGAATTTCAGCCTTTGTAGCAAGAAGTTTTATGTCCACCTGCTGCTCGAGAGAAATAGTTTCCCACTTAATGCTGGGCGATGGTAGCTCTAAGCCATAGAGATCCGGATAACGCAGAATCGATGCCACTGCTAGAAACTTAGGAACATAGTCCAAAGCCTGTCGCGAAACCAAACCTTTATCGTAGATTGTCCAAAAATCGCAGTTTGAGCCTGCGGCATTTATAGCGCGCCTCAGCGAACCCAAGCCCGCATTATATGCAGCTATAGCAAGCGGCCAGTCCTTGAGTTCCTTGTAATTATCCATAAGCTTGTTGAGTGCTGCATCTGTGCTCTTCATAAAATCGCGGCGCTCATCCACCCATTCGGTTATTGTGAGTCCATAGCCATTTATAGAATTACTCATGAATTGCCAAATTCCAGTTGCACCGCTCTTCGAAACCGCAAAGGGCGAGAATGCGGATTCAATTACAGGCAGATATGCCAGCTCTTGAGGGACAGCATATTCTGTCACTCTGGATTGAATATAATCCATAAATGGCACGGCTTTTTCCATGGTCGAGAGCAAAATTTTGCGACCCTGGTTACTCAAGTAATACTGCCGATATTTCTCGAAAAGCTCATGACCCCAGGGCATGGGAATATCATATTCAAGACTCTTTGCTCTATCCTCTAGGCTGAGTTCTTCGACGCTTGGCACCTCTGGCAGGAATTGGCTCAAGTCGAGAGGCTCTTGTGTTTCTTCAAGGGAAGTACTCTCGAGCTCTTCTGGCGGTTCGAGTGGTGGCTCTTCTGATGGCTCGAGTGTAGATGAAATGCTCGAAATAGCTTCACTAGCTTCTTGGAAAGAATTAGCGCCTTCGATATCTTTTGCCGATGCCAAGGATAGCGTTATGTAGAATAGACACAATATTCCGATAAATCTGATATTCTTCATTGCATTTTTTCTCCAAAGTAGATACCAGCCCATTCCCAGTTGCCATGAACATTGGGATCGGCTGGAAAGTTGACTTTTTGAAAGCACAGATACCATACGGGAATCAAGCCTGTCCATCCTGACGTGCGGAGAAAGGCTTCCGATTCGTTGAAGGATGGATCTAGGGCGGGAGCAACATAAATGGGGCCCCTGGTCATAAAATTGCTAAAATTGAAAAGAACATTGGAATTGGATTCTTCCCCTCCTTCCTTGTACCAGGACATTGCAAAGAACCCTGCCTTGGACATATATTTTCTGAGCTCTGAGGCCGAACGTGCTGCAATCGCCTTTCTTATGCGAGCAACAAGATCGTTGAGATCGGGGTATGTCCAATCCTTGGGGCTATCGTTGAATTCGACCATTTTGCGCGCATAATCGTGGGCATCGGGATATCCAGGAACAGATACTCCAAAAAAAGGCAAGAATTGGCGATATTCTTCGATAGCCTGCGGCCAAAGTCCTAGCTTTTCGTATTCTTTTGCAAGAAGAAAATGGTAAGGACCTACTTCCTCGGCTTCGGGAAAGCGTCTAATGAATTCTCCATACCAATGTGCTTTTTTCTCGGGCGGACTATCGCCCTCGAGCAGCTTGATAAGAGATATCCTATGGATTGACTGGCCATCTATAGTCATATCGGGTAGATTCTTGAGAATCCTCTCATAGAAAATGCGGGCAATAGGACTACTATCCATGGACTCGTAGATTGCCCCCGCTGCGAAAAGATACCAAGCTTCATAATCATCATGCTCATCCGCAAGAGAAGAAAGAAATCTTGCAGCACTCGCTTTTTGCCCATCTTTGATCAGAATGGTGCTGATTCGTTTGGCTGCAAGCATGCGCTGGATCGAGTAATAGCCACTATTCTTTAACTGAGGAGAATTAAAGACATGAAGAGCGTCGCGAAGCTCTCTTCGTAGAGATTTATTCGATATCGAAAATTCGCCTAGATTGGAAAAAGTAATCCCGGAAACTCTAAGACCCCATAATCCCATGAAAAAGACGATTAAAATCGAAATGAGGAGTGGAGCTGTAAATGCACCTATCCTGGCACTTTTCATTCTTGATACATTATCATGCATCATTTTTTCTGGGCAAGCGCTGGTCGCACGACATATTAGCGCAGATGTTCAAAACCCAAGAGTCATGCGACATGTTAATATAATTATCAAAAGATCTAAGGGCGCATAGCAATTTAGTCATAAATCTTTCTTGCAGCACGAGCTCAATTAGGCTAAAATTAAAATTTGCCATGGAATGCCGATATTGGTATTGGATGAAAATCAAATATATATTTCTCCTTACGATAGCAGCATTATCGGTATTGTCCTTTTCGGCTCCCACTTGGAGCTATGCACAGCAAAATCTGCCAAAGACCGATGTAGAGCAGCTTAAAAAAATCTCAACTGAAGCCAAGGATATTGAGACACTCATAGTGCTTGCGACTCCTCATTCCCTGGCTCAGGCGCGCTCTAAGACCAAAGCTTCCCCTTATCTATCAGAACCAGACAAAGCAGCACTAGATGCAATTGCAAAAAGCATTGGCCTTATTGTGTATGGCCCAAAAAATGCTGTCTTCGAGATTCCAGCTGCAGCAAAGGGAGCCGATCAAAAATATATCACATGTTTGGCCGGACTATCCGACGCTTCCGCAGGAAAGACTCCAAAGGTTTTTGAGAATGGAAGTTGTTCGCTGATGAGTGAACTCATTTCTGCTTTGCCATTCTTTCGGGACTCTCGTAACGAAATAAGGGCACAAGCGCTTGCATCTATTTCTAGACTAGAGGACCTCGGCGGAATTTCAGCTGTTCCATCGCTTGTGAGAGGTCAGATAGCTTTCGAGGCAAAGCAATACGCCGAAGCCGCCGATGAATTCCAGAAAGCACTCGAACTCGATACTCTATCAAAGAAGTCAGCTTGTGGTCTTGCGCGAGCATACCTAGCGCAAGGTAAACCCGAAAAAGCAAAGCAAATTCTCGATCCTATAATATCTATAGCTCTAGTTGAATCCGCTAAAGAAACATCAACCAAAGATGGATATAACAAAAAGCCTTCTTCAAACAAAGGAGTATCCGCCGGAGGCGGATATATAGAAACAACAGAAATAGAGCAAGATACTTTTAGCGCCGATCTTAAATCATTATATGGAATTGCATTATATAATCTAAACAACATACTCGATGCCGAGCCCTGGCTCATAGCGGCGCTCAACGAAGATCCATCTAGGACGGATTTGTTAGTTCCCATAGCGCATGCAGCAATGCAGAAGCGAGACTATGCCTCAGCCTGGAAAAATCTAGAAAGTGCTTCGAAGATTGCGTCAAAGGACAGAACCTGGCTCATCCTAAAGAGCCAATATGCTCTGGAGAATTCGCGTCAAACCGATGCAGAGCGTTTTGCCAGGACTGCAGTAAGCTATTATCCCCAGGATCCTGTGGCACTTGCACAGCTTGTTAGAGTCCTTCAGGAGTCGACTGATGCGCAGCGACATCTGGAAGCTGCTGATTTGGCAAAGAAAGTACTAGATATAACAAAAAATGAAGTGCTTAATCTGACACCGCTGGAGCAGGCATTAAGGAAACAAGCAGAAGACAAAGCCTTTCAATTCCTTGTAATGGAAAACTATAACAATCAAGATTGGATTATGGCATCTAAATATCTCCAAGAAGCAGGAGGTGTTCCACTTGATAAGGAGATGGTAGCTGTCATCCTGAGAAAATCAGGAAATGTCCAAGAAGCCTTACAGTTTGCCTTGAGCTGGTATTTGCAGGAACCGACATCGGAAAAAGCCGTTGAAGCCTATTTGCGCAGTCTTGCTATGGCAACTGGAGGAGGCCTGGCCTCGGCTGCACCGACTAGGGATGTACCTACGGCTATTGTGCCGGGTTTGCCTGGACTTGGGATGAGTCAAGATGAAGGCGCAAACTCGGCATTACTCGATATAGTTCTGAAATTTATAGCCGCACCTTTTTCGAAAGAGTTGAAATCTTTCCTCTATTATATGTCAGCCACGCTTCAGAGTGACGAAAACAAAGCTATAAGTCAGCTAAAAGACGCACTAGCAGAAAGAGCGGACAATGTGGAAGCGCTTGTCTCGCTCGCTTCAATATACATAAATCGCTATAATCGGCAATCTGACAAGTCCGATACCACAAATCGCGATAAGGCTGTTCTATACCTTGAACAAGCTAAATCCCTTCATCCGAATGATGATGAGATTCTAGCGCGCATAAAGCAGCTGGAAGCAGAGCTCGGTTATTCTTCTAGATAGAGCTCGCGGAAACATGGTCAGGTATCCATAGCAAAATTATGAAGAGCAGTTCATCCGAAAGACCAAAAAAGGTCAGCTGGCAAATAAACGACGAAAGATTAAAAAGCAAGCCAAAATACAACCTAGAAAAGGTCAGCTGGCAATTAAACAGCTCGAAAAATTCCGACCAGCAATTACCTCTTTATAATCCAGCAATTTCATGTTTTCTCGAAGAGATATACGCAGAATGCAATCGATCCGAGCGCCTTAAGCTCGATCCGCTCGCTATTGTGAAGCGCTACAAGGCGCGTGAAGACATGGAAGTAGCTGGACTCATATGTTCGACACTTGCATTTGGATCTGTCGAGCTTATTATGCGAGCTTGCGAAAAAGCGCTCGAGCCGTTAGGAGAGCATCCAGCAAAAACATTGCGCGAGATGGCAAGCAAGGAGATAGAGCTAGCATGGTCTTCTTTTAAATATCGATTCTGTTTTCCAAAGGATATGATTGCCCTTATGTGGGCCATTCATGATGCACTGAATTGCTATGGAAGCCTAGAAGCGCTCTTTTTAGAATGTGATAGAAAATGGCTGCAGGAAAAACCGGAAGAAGATTGTGATTTTGCTGCGAATCAGCAGGAAGTCAGCAAGTACGAAATATGTACCGGGCGGCACGAATCCCTCTCATGCAAAATGAGTCAGCAGCAGAACATCTTGGCTGCTTCATCTATGTTTGTTCGAAGAATGCATGAGTTGGCGCTCGAAGCTGTACCCGAAGGCTTGCGCAAGAATCTTCTGCCCGATCCGGCCAATGGTTCGGCGGCAAAGAGGCTTTTTTTGTTTCTGCGCTGGATGGTAAGGCGCGATGAAATAGATCCAGGCTGCTGGAATAGCGTGAGTCCTTCACGTCTCATTGTTCCAATGGATACACATATGATCCGCACTTGCACAGAGCGATTGGGTTTTTTGCCACAGAGGAAAATCCAGAGGAAAAGCGGAGTGGCGGTGAACCTTCGCGATGCGCTACGCGTTACCGACGCGTTTAGACTCTATGCGCCCGAAGATCCAGTCAAGTATGACTTTGCCTTGACCAGGCCGGGAATCGATCCGCACCCTGGCGACGAGCGCTTTCTTTGTCTATGAGCCCACCCTAGGAGCCACTTTCACATTGACAACTGGATGCGGCTTGTGTTAGTTTATTTGAGCCCTGAGAGGCAAATCGGGCAATAGCGCAGGTGGTTAGCGTACAAGTCTGGGGGACTTGGGGTCGCCAGTTCGAGTCTGGCTTGCCCGATCAGAGGCACATTATTGCATTGCAATAATGTGCCTTTTTTATTGCGGTATACGTAGTTAGCAGAGTATAGTTTTGTATAGAATCGCTTTCTAGTTGCATGCTGTAGCGCCTAAGCCAGGGCTCGATTCAAAGCTGATTCAATATACCTTAACGCCCAGGCCAAGCTGCAAGATAACGGGTTGGCCTGGCTTTATATCGAATGAATCTTCTAGATGCAGGTTGTAATAGTCTATAGCGATGGTGTGCAGCCCAGGCAACAATTCTCCGCGAAGGCTGTCGAGTCGCTTGTTATCTAGGTAAAGTTGCACGGCCTGGAATTTATCATGGTACTTATTGTTTGTTCTCCACTCGAGCTGTAGATTATCGGGAAGCCTTATTTCATAAGAAACGGGCAGAGGAGAGAGGTAAGCGTTAAGCACCGTAGAGCGATAGAGGTACAAGCTCTCGACATAATCAGCATAGCCCGGAGCGGAGATACGGATCACATGGCCTCCGCGATATTGTGTTACGCGGTAAGGAGTTATACCTACATAAACATTGTCGATATAGACCCTTGCTCCATCGATATTGGCATCGATAGAAAGCTGAAAGCCAGGCTCCGGAATAGTGATGGGTAGTGGCAGGGTATAAGGGGGTGGAGAGGGTGGTGTTGAGGGGCTTGAAGGTGTTGATGGAGCGGGTGGCGTAGATGGAGTCTGCGGGGCTCCTCCTGACAGAGTTGCGAAGAGAGTGATTGGCGTTGCTGCTGCGGTAATCGTTGTTCTATATTCCTGGTATCCGTTCTTTACCACTCTGATGGTATAAGTGCCTGGAAAAATCAGCAAGGAGAGATTGGGCGAGGCATAGCCAGCAAGATTATCGTCGATATAGACCTGCGCGTTTTGGACATTTGCCTGTATAGTGAGCGACACCTTGACCTGCGCAAATGTATAGCTGGCGAATGCAAGCGCAAAGAGACTTGCTAGAATGATTTTCTTATTAAGTTTCATGGATTTGTCTCCCCGCTTTGCTGGCTCTCTATCAATCTGCCGGAAGGGGTACGGAATGGGATACCCTTATCGTGCTCGACAGCTGATGGTTCAACCTCGATGGCTTTCCAATTACCGCGTTTTGCATACCAGGTTCCATTATGAGAGTTGTTTTGGCTGTCCTTCCCCGACATAGTCCCATCAATATAGGAAGAATTATGGATCGTTCCTGTATATACGGTTCCGCTGTATTCATATATAATATTGTCATATATAATTATAGTGGTATTATCATAGGCTAATTGAAAAAACTGTCATTTACACTCCATTGGCCATGGTCTCCATTGTTATCCTCAAATGTTCGATCAGAGTAGAGCCTCCAGACCGCAGTAGAATACTGGTATTCATTATCCCATCGATAATAGAGGTCCCACTCTTCGCTCGTTTTTGGCGTCACCACAATCGTACAGCCAGCAGTTAGAATTGCTATCGCCAGCGCCAAAAATAAAATAGCTTTTGTTTTTCTTTTCATTGTCTAATCCTTGAATAGTGGGCTAAAAATCATCAATAAAATTTATCACAGGGCTCTTAGAATAAAAGCCAAATTCGCGGCAAAATGTTACAAGCGAATACTACAGGTCAAATTTGGCAAGCATACGAGGAGAGAAGCAAAATAGATCCTACAGGGAAAAGAGCGGCTTCGAACTCCTACTTATTACTTGCCCTTCTCATACGATACTACTTCTTTCGCGATAAGATGCTATTGCTTATGAATTTACCTATCTCCACCACCACAAGCAAGCCGACTGCGACTCCAAAGACAGCAAGCCACTGGGTGGGCACGAGTGGTTCGATTGCGAGCGCTGTGCGAAGCCCCGGTATGAGGAATGGAATGAAAGCCAGCAAAAGCCCCGCGGCCACAGCGAAAACGAGCGGCTTGTTGCGGCTCAAGGGTCCGCTTCGATACAATGGCCTACGCATGCTGCGATACGCGAAAATGTAGATCATCGAGTTTACGGCAAATGAAGCGAACGCAAAGCTCTGCCCATGAATGATGCTGTGATGTTCCTGGTAATAATGCCCGAATAGCAGCAAGGCCACAATCGCGCTTGCAATGCTGATCACACCGATGAGCGACATTCCGAGTGAGTTGAGGATAGGCTCTTTGACTGAGAGTGGCTTCTCTTCCATGATCCCGTCTTCCTTTGGCTCGAAACCGAGCACAATGTCCGAAGGCCCATCGCAGATGAGGTGAATCCAGAGAATCTGTGCGACCGCCAGAGGCGCAGGCCAGCCTAGCATCATAGCGCCGAAAATAGTGAAAACCTCCGCAAAGGAGTTGGAGAGGGTATATGCCACCACTTTTCGAATATTCTGGAAGATTGTTCTGCCTTCTTCAACGGCCGCTACCACAGTACGAAAATTGTTGTCAAGGAGCACTAGGTCAGCGTGTTCTTTGGCGACATCGGTTGCGCTTCCCACGACTACGCCAATGTTCGATTTTTTGAGTGCGGGCGCATCGTTCACGCCATCGCCGATCATCGCCACTATCTCCTGTCTAGACTGGAGTGCCCGCACAATCCGTAACTTGTCGTGTGGACGGATGCGAGAAAACACTGCGATATTCTCGACTCGATCGGAGAGCGCAGCATCATCCATGGCTTCGAGCTCATTGCCATCGAGGACTTCCTGGCCATCTTCTATGATGCCTATTGAGCGCGCGATGCGCTCGGCGGTTTTGCGATAATCACCCGTGATCATCTTGACATGGATTCCTGCTTTGTGGGCAATCTCGATCGATTCATGCACGCCTTCGCGGATAGGGTCTTCCATAGCCACAAGCCCAGCCCAGGTATAGCCGGAGTGTTCTTCGAGCTTTCCATGAGGTCTAAATGCAAGACCGATGAGCCGCAGTCCTTCGCTTGCCCACTGATCGGCAAGGCTGAGTATTCGTTCATGCTCTTGTCTTGTTATATCGCACATGCCAAGGATGATTTCGGGTGCTCCTTTTAGATAATCGCGTGCAATACCATCGATCTTGTTCGCGGTGATCATGTACTTGGTTTCACTAGAGAAGAGCTCAACGCCAATACGTTCATCCATATCAACAAGGCGCTGTGGCATATCCTTTTCAAAGCTAGAGGCGAATTCCCACAGTGCGACCTCGACAGGTCCTTCCATATCATTGCAAAGGGCCATGACTTCGATCGCGCGATCCGGTACAGCTAATTCGTGGCGTGTGACACGCATTCTGCCTTCCGTCAGCGTGCCGGTCTTATCGGTGCAGATTGTCGTTACTGAACCAAGCGTCTCAACCGCGAGGAGCCTTTTCACAAGTCCATTGCGCTTAAGGATTTTGCGCATTCCGATTACGAGTATTACCGTGACTGCGATAAGGAGGCCTTCAGGAATCGCTGCAATAGCTAGCACAATTGAAACACGAAGCATCTCGAGGAAGGGGCGACCGGATACAAGCCCCACCATGAAAATGGCAGCGGTGACTCCTATCACAAGCAAAGTGAGAGTCTTGCTGAATGCCTTGAGTCGAACCTGGAGTGGAGTTTCTTCCTGTGTTTCTTCCTTGAGGCTTGTGGCTATCTTGCCCAGCTCGGTATGGATACCTGTCGCAGTCACCTCCATGAGACCTCGGCCTGTCACCACAGTGGTTCCCATGAATACCTGGTTCGCACCTTCATCGGTTTTCTTGCTCACTGGTTCGCTTTCGCCAGTTAGAATTGCCTCGTCTACCGCAATCTTCGTACTCTCGATGAGCCTTCCATCGCCAGGAACTCGCTCGCCTGCGGCAAGGACCGCAATATCGCCAGGCACGAGCTCGCGCAGTTCGATTTCGCGGCGCAAGCCATCGCGAATGACCGTTGCGGTAGGCTTGAGGAGGTTTTTAAGCGATGTATAGGTGCGTTGTGCTTGATATTCTTGCAAGAAGCCAACAATCGCATCGATGACGACTACTATCATGATGATAAAGAAATCGGTCTTTTCTCCGACGATGAACGAGATGATTGCAGCTGCGAGAATGATATACACAAGGGGGCTTTTGAATTGAGATAAAAGAATACTCAATGCAGAAGGGCCTTTTGCAGTGGGAAGCATATTTTCGCCACATTCTTGGAGGCGCTTCTTGGCTTCTGCTTCTGAAAGACCCTGGACGGACTCGCGCCGCGTTAATTCGGGCGCAATATGTGAGTTTAATTCTGGAGTTACAGTATTGTTTTGATTTTGCAGGCCTTGATTGCTGATAGGCCCACTATTGACGGAGGAAGAATACTTCTCTTCCATGGGGGACCTCCCGTCGGACGATTCATTTTGAGTCAATTCGATGGATTGGAAGTCCCGCCAGTCACGGGCTGCCCATCATGTGGGCCCGGTTGCTACCTGTTCTCCCTCTGTTGGTAGAAAATAGTATAGATTTGGCGGATTGTCAAGGATGAATATTTAAATCGGATTCGGACTGATAGGTTAATAGCTTGCCCAAAAATCGAAATATAATCTAGACAGGATTTTCAGGATTCTCCATGATGGACATGATTTTTTAGATAAAAGACAAGAAGCCGGCATTTGTCTTTTCCCTGTCCCAGCTAAACCCCCATCCTGTCATCATGTCAAATTATCCCGTAAATCCGGTCCAATTTTTCATCTTTGTTCCATCCTGTTATCCTGTTCAAGCATCCCGTAAATCAAGTCTCATCCTGTCATCCTGTCTAAGCATCCCGTCAATCCGGTCCAATATGCCAAGCTTCACATTGATCTACAACAGGAATAGTCTCATGATATAAGAATAGCAAGGGAGAACAAAGAAAATGGTCATTCAGGATAAAGGGCAGCTTGAAAAGTTATTTGAATCGCAAACTGAGCGACGTTGGGAAATAGCCCTTACGGGGTCCGAAGAGAGGATTGCCAAATTGAAAAGGCTCCGCTCGGCAATTTTGGCAAGAAGCGATGAATTATATATGGCGCTAAAGTCGGACTTTAGTAAGCCAGCATTCGAAGCCTGGCTCACCGAAGTTTTTCCTTGCATAGAAGAAATCGATTTCGCAGTAGGTCATCTTAAAGCATGGATGAAGGGAAGACGGGCAAAGAGCACTCTAATCCTGCCTCTTGCTTCGACGCGCGTGCGATATGAGCCAAAAGGGCGGGTCCTAATAATGGCGCCATGGAACTATCCATTTCAGCTTCTCATCGCGCCACTCATCTCAGCAGTAGCTGCTGGCAACTGCGTAATCGCGAAGCCCTCGAACAAGACACCACACACTGCCGCTTTTATCGCAGACCTAATCGCGGGAGTTTTCGAGCCCCAAGAAGTAGCGATTGTCGAGGGACCAGGCAGCACACTTGGCGATTTATTGCTCGAGTTGCCATTCGATCACATATTCTTTACTGGGAGCCCTTCGGTCGGGGTTAAGGTGGGCGAAGCCGCTGCGCGCGTGCATGCAGGGCTCACGCTGGAGCTTGGTGGCAAATCGCCAGCCATTTTGTTGCGAGGAGCAAATCTAAAGCAGGCCAGTAGACGCATCGCCTGGGGCAAATTTCTAAATGCTGGCCAGACATGCATTGCGCCCGATTATCTTTTTTGCCCTTCGGAGCTGGTTGGAGAATTTGCGACCGAGTTGCGCCTGGCCGTTGAATCGTTCTATGGAAAAACGGAAGAGGATAGGCAGGCTTCTCTTGATTTTGCACGCATTGTAGACAAGGCTGCCTGCGCTCGCCTTGAGCGAATCGTCAAAGATGCAATTTCCAAAGGAGCCAAGCTCGAATTCGGCGGTCGCTTCGATGTGGATAATAGATATGCCTCGCCGACTTTGCTCACGGGAGTGCAAATCGATATGGCCATAATGGCGGAGGAAATCTTTGGCCCGATAATGCCGGTGCTTGCCTACGATTCACTCGACAAGGCGATAGAATTCATAAGATCTAGGCCAAAACCGCTTGCTCTCTACATTCTAGGCAGAGACAAGAAAAGCGCCGAAATGCTCTTGGCCAGGACTACTTCGGGTAGTGTCGGCATAAACGACCTTATTTTACAAATCGAAAACCTTGACGCTCCTTTTGGTGGCATAGGGATGAGCGGTACAGGAAGCTATCATGGTTTCTATGGTTTCAAGACCTTATCGCACGAAAGAACAGTGTTAAATCAGGGACCCATAAGCGCAGTCGAAAAATTATATCCGCCCTATAATACCCCAGCGCAGAAAAAGCTGCTTGGAGCTCTGAAAAGGATCAAGAATATTAGTTAGTAGTTCGAGAAAATCAGAATCTAGCAGGGATAAAACGATACTTTAGCTTAAGTCTCTTTCGCTCAGGTCCTTTTCGCTCAACTTTCTTTCGCTCGACTCCCTTTCGACAATACCCTTGATATAGACATCGCGCTTTGGATACGGTATTTCGATGCCTTCCTCGGCAAATCGTTCTTGAATATCCATGAGAATCGTATTCTTTATTTCTACGAGATTTGACCTTTCGAACCATATACCCAGGAGAATGCTGACGCCCGGAATATCGTATTTGTCTATAAGAATGAGGGGAGATGGGTTATCGAGCACGTAGATGTTTTTGGATGCAAGGTCTCGGAGAACATCCGTGACTTTTTTCAGGTCGGTGCTATAGGAGACATTCACATATATATCGAGCCTACGTATTGGAAAGCGGGTAAGGTTGATAACATTAGTTTTGATGATGCTTTCGTTCGGTATGCGCACAAAGCGGTTATCGAATGTTTGAAGTTTGACCGATAAAAGATCGATAGACATTACGGTTCCGGATATATCGTCGATCTGAATAACATCGCTTATCTGAAAGGGTTTTTCAAAGACAAGAAATATGCCGCTGATGAGGTTCGAAATCGAGGTCTGTGCCGCAAATCCTACGGCTATTCCCGCAATTCCGGCGGCTCCGAGCAATGCCGAAAGATTGACTCCCACACTCTGCAAGACCGACACGATAGCGATTACCCAGCCAGTATAACGTATCGCCTTGAGGATGAGCTGCGCTTTTTGCTCAGGTATGCTCTTTTTCATTCCACGGTCAAGGATTATCCGTAGTATTCTGAAAAAGACGAGGATAAGAATCGCCGTGACTAGTATTGTAAAAGCCTTGCTCCAGAACTCGGGGGTAAGAGCATCCTTTATAAAGTGATCTATGGAATCAGGGAGCAATGTGTTATCCATTTCATTCTCCTCATTAAAGGCCAGCGATACTGCGCAAGAAACTTACACCTTTCATGACGAGCAGCTCATTTAGGCCAGTCTTGGGGGCTATATGAATCTTTGTAAGATTTTTATAGGCGCTATCATCGATATTTGTTTGAAGTGAACCATCCGCGGTAGCCGTGATGATCACAGTATCGGATATGAGATTATCTTGTTTAAGATAGACATTCATAAGGCTCGTAAAAATGACAAGGCGTTTTACATCCAGAGGTTCTTTGGATTTATTTTTGACAATGATTTTACAATGAATCAGCGAGCGGCAGGATAAGTATTGAGCTGCTCTTCGAAGCGATTCCTGCATTATTGGATCGAGAGAGATATTTGTATTTGGGCCAATTTCTTTGAAATAGCCCTGTTCATTCTTACACTGAGGATCGAGCTCGATGGGAAGCGAGAGGCAGAGATCTCCGCTGGTCTTATCGCCAAACCAAGTATAAGGGGTCACAAATGGAAAGCATTCGAATAGAGAAGAACCATCTTCGAGCTCTATATGAAATATAGGAGGAAGGGCGATATCGAACTGTGCCTCAGTAGCTGGGTATATCTTGACCTCGTTTCGTGCCGAGACAAGGTAGGGCGCAGTGCTAGGATGTGGGCGTAGCGCAACTTTTTTCCCAGCAGCGACCGCAAGGGCAATCGGGAGGTCTTTAGGAGCATCGATAGACAAAGGGCCTTCCGAATCATTTTGGATTTGCTTGAAAGGGATCGAGCTAGCCGCAAAGCGCCATTCTTCTCCATTCTTGCGCATCCAAAGAGAGGCCCCGTCTAGCTTCCAGCAATACCATTGCGATTCTTTAGGTACAAAATAGTTCCACATACGATTCATAATATCGTATGTGGAATATTCCATAAAGTCGATTGGGGGGAATCCTTATGATTTTGCTATTAAGGTTGCATCAATGCCGCTTGAGCAGCTGAGAGCGATGCTCCTGGCTCGAAAGAATAGCCAGCAGTTGAAAGGCCCTGTTCTATAGCACCAAGGGTTGCAAGTATCTCCGAAGCATCGCTCATGCCCATATGCCCAATTCGGAAATATTTTGTCTTGATTGCGGGAAGCAGACCCCCGGCAAGCATGGCACCATTCTTTGCAATCAAAGGTAGAATGCTTGCATCTGTTCCTTCTGGGTAATAGACGGCGCTGAGAGTATTGGCCATTATCTCTTTCCTCACTGGGACAAAGCCAAGGCCAATTGCAGAAAGCCCCGCTCGGAAGGCCGCCGCATTGCGTGCATGCCTTGCAAACCTGGCCTCCATACCCTCATCCAATATCTGTCCCAGGTTGATGTTTAGCGCTCGCACAAGGTTGACAGCAGGCGTTCCAAAGTAAGCCGATTTGCGCCCTTCATACGCTTCCATTACGGGCAGCCAGTATTGCCAGTCGCAATAATATGCGCCTACCGGGCTTTTTCTCGACTTAAAAGCCTCTATGGCTTTCTTGCTAGCTACAAGGAGCGCAAGGCCTGGAGGCACACCAATGGCCTTTTGCGAAGCAGTAAAGGCAATGTCCACGCCCCATTCTTCCATGCGAAGCTCTTCTCCTGCCACTGCGCATACACCATCGACCACTACAAGCGTGTCTGTTTCCTGTGCGGCGGCGGCAAGAGCCTTTACATCGGCGCGGACTCCCGTGCTTGTATCCACATGAGTAATGCTGAGTGTTTTGTATTTTTTGGATGCGAGTTTTTTTCGCACCTCGTCTATTTGCGGAAGATCGCCGACCGTGCTTTGGACAATATCGACATTGGCACCGTGGAGTTTGAAGATGTCCGCCATGCGTTCGCTGAAATAACCTGTGTGCAAGATAAGTACATTGTCTCCGGGCTCTGTTATGTTTACCGCAGCAATCTCCATGGCAAGCGTACCGCTTCCTGCGATTATGAATGGCTGACCATTAGGGGCAAGCCAGACTTTGCGCATTTTTTCGAGCGCTTGACCGAATTCTTCAATGAATTGCGGATCGGTATGGCTCAAGGTAGGTTTTGCCATTTCGGCCAGAACTTCTGGGGTGAATTCTATGGGGCCTGGAATCATCAATAAGCGTTTTCCTATCATAGTAGACTCCTATATCGTAGATTGTTCCTCTATATTGATTATTCTAACATGAGCTTTGCACTGCTGTCATGAGCGAACGGGGAATAAGAAATAAATAGATCCGGTTTTCTAAATAATGAGCGATGATGGAGCCTCTAGAGAGCCTTTGCAGAGACAAAGTACAAATAAACGGCTATTCGCGCGAAGTTGTTTCTTGTTGAGGCGAATTAGGTGAATTAGGCGAATGAGGTGAAAAGGCTGCAAGCGCAAACTCCACTTCATTGGCTAGGCGATCAGCATCTCTCTTAACCTCTTCGCTAAGGGCTGACCATCGAAGAGAGCGCGCTTGAGCAAGCTCTTTTCTCCATGGCAGGCTCGCAAGAAGAGGTAAACCCATACGCTTAGCTCCGTTTTGGCTGCCATCGTCGAATAGTGCGACCTCTTTTCCACAGTGAGGACAAACCATCGTACGCATGTTTTCGACCACACCTAGCACTGGCGCTTTGAGCATCGAGGCCATATTCACCGATTTGCGCACTATCATGGAAACATAGTCCTGGGGCGTAGCAACCACTACTAAGCCAGAGAAAGGAATAGTCTGGAATGCGGTTAGTGCCACATCCGAAGTGCCTGGCGGAAAGTCTATGATGAGATAATCTAAATCTCCCCAAATCGTATCTGACCAGAATTGATCGATGGCCTTGGCAAGCAAGGGGCCCCGCCAGATAACAGGTTCGTCCTCATTTTCATTGAAAAGGTTTATGGAGAGAACCTTTATCCCTTCTTCGTTTTGCACAGGGTAGAGATGCTCGCCATCGGACTCGCCTCGAAAGCAATCGATGCCCAAAAGGCGGGGAATGCTCGGTCCTGTAATGTCCGCATCTAGCATACCCACTTTGAGGCCGCGAGCGGCAAAGGATTGAGCAATCAAAGATGCGACCATTGACTTGCCGACTCCTCCTTTGCCGCTAATTACACCGATAACTTGCTCGATGGCAGGATTTGTCTTTTTTTCGGGAACAAGATTCATGAATGTACTCCCAACGCTCGAATTTTATGCATATGCAATATTGCATGATAAACGATGTTGTTCAAGGATAGGGCTTTTCGTATGGCGAGAAGCTACTGGATAGCATTGTTTAAGCTCACTCTTTCCATCCAAAGCGATCCTTGAGGAATGCAAAGAACTGAGACCATTCTGTCTTGGATTCGAAGAACTCTTTGGTTGCCTTGTATCCCGACTCCACCAGCTTTCTATATCGCTCGTCTTCTGGCTCGATATCGAAATCTGTGGAATCGATCCCGCAATCGTCGATATATATGGTCCGGGAATAGTTCTTTTCTGTCCGAATGGCGAGCTGCTCTTGCACCGTAGAAACGCTTTCGAAGAGCGACTCCATATAGTCGAGCATCGATTTTATTGGAGGATATTGCGTCTTTTCGGAAGAAGAGAATAGGAAAAGGCCCAATGTCTCGGTATTTGCGCCATCATTGAGCTTTCTGCAATATTTATGATCGTCAAACAGATTGATGGGATAATTCCACATGACTCCGCCGTCGACATAGAATTGAGGCTCTTCGGTGCCTGGATACTGGTACTGTATGGCCTCGAAGAAAAGCGGAATAGACATCGAAATGCGAACGGCGAGTGCGACTTCCATATCGGGGGTTGTTTCGAAAGAAAAGAGCCTCGAAGTCCGATTAGATACATCGGTCCCGGTGATGTACAGGTCTAGGAAGGGTCTATCATCTTTATGGATTTGCGGATTGGCAAAATCTGCAAAGGTATAGGCATCTTTAGTGACAGTGAATTGCTCGGCGATGATAGAGCGAAGCCATGTATAGAGATATTCGCTCGAATACCAGCCTTTCTCCTGTAAAAGCCGAATGGAACACTGTAGGTTCTTGAAAATGGCAAGTTCGCGATAGTGCTCGATGATTGCGATGAGACGTTTGCTTGTAAGTTTTTCGGTTTTCTCATCCTGTTCTGAAGGAACCTTGCGATAATCGAGACTATTGGCCAGCGTTTTGAAGCTCATAAAATCTGTCGGATTCATTGCGACACCGAGGGCAGTTATCGCTCCGGCTGAAGTACCTGCAACTCTCTCGATATGGCGCATCATTCCCTGTTCGTAGAGGTATTGAAGCGCTCCTATATATGCGACCCCGCGAACCCCGCCTCCCTTGAAGACCAGATTCTTATAATGCGACATAGGCTTCTCCATCTATTATGTATAGGCTTTGCGGCATTTTTGATATCTCCTATTGTCTTTTGGTCTATAAGAATAGCTATTTTTCATCGGGTTCTTTCCAGAAGCAAAAGATATAGGCAACATGGAATTCAGTCAATCTTAGTAGATTGAATATCGATTGGTATAAAAAGCGGGCTGTATTTTCATATCTTTTTTGGGCTAGAATACCACCTAAAGAGAATTGCGCCTAAATAGAATAGACGCAAAGAAAATTTTCTCTAAAGAGGCATCCATGAATACCGAAAACCATGTTATGCAGACCTTTCTTGCAACCCTCTTTACTTGGGGTGTGACGGCGCTTGGCGCCGCGATGGTCTTCTTTTTTAAGGAGATCAACAAGAAGGTTCTCGACGCGATGCTTGGCTTTGCGGCTGGAGTGATGATTGCGGCGAGTTTCTGGTCCTTGCTTTCTCCGGCCATCGAATTATCCGAATCCATGGGTCTTGTTCCATGGCTGCCGGCGGTTATTGGATTTTTGCTTGGAGGATTTTTTCTGCTAGGTGTAGATCATCTTTTGCCCCATTTGCACATTGGAGCGGAGATGAACGAAGCGGAAGGTCTTCATACGAGTTGGGAGCGGAGTATCCTGCTTGTGCTCGCCATTACTCTCCATAATATCCCTGAGGGCCTTGCCGTTGGTGTGGGCTTTGGGGCGGTTGCAGCTGGTATACCCAGCGCTAGTTTATCGGGTGCAATTGCGCTGGCTATCGGCATTGGGTTGCAGAATTTCCCAGAAGGGGCGGCGGTCTCCATTCCTCTTAGGAGAGAAGGGCTTTCTCGCTGGAAAAGCTTCGTATATGGGCAAGCATCTGGCCTTGTCGAGCCTATTGCGGGAATTCTAGGTGCAGTTCTTGTACTCGCAATGCGGCCTATTCTGCCTTATGCGCTTTCTTTTGCCGCAGGCGCGATGATCTATGTGGTAGCCGAGGAGGTGCTTCCTGAGGCAAGTCGAGATTCGAATGGGCATCTTGCCACCATAGGTACTATGTGCGGATTCGCCTTGATGATGCTACTTGATGTTGCGCTAGGCTGATTAGGCAAGGAGGGCACCTAAAATAGGACGCCCAAAAGAGGCACCCAAAACAGGGTGCCCAAAAGAAAGCGACCAAAAGAGGCGCCCTGCATCTCCCTTCAATCGTCTCCTTCCATGAAAGGATAGCGCCAGCTAGCCTGCGGAGAGAAATTCTCTTTGATGGCGAGCGCGCTCACCCAGCGCAAAAGATTGATCATGCTGCCTGCCTTATCGTTTGTGCCGGAAGCTCTCGCTCCTCCAAAAGGTTGCCTGCCCACCACTGCTCCCGTGGGTTTATCGTTGACATAGAGATTTCCCGCAGAATTCTGGAACGCAAGAAGGGCTCGATTGATGCGCTCTCTGTCTGTGGCCATGATAGCGCCGGTGAGCCCATAGGGGGAGGTAGAATCCACAAGCCGATAAGCCGCTTCCATGTCTCGATCGTCGTAGACATAAGCCGTCAGGACGGGACCGAATATCTCGTTGACCATAGTCTCGGATTTTGGGTCCTCGGTGAGAATAAGAGTAGGCTCTATGAACCAACCGCGAGATTTATCGCAATTGCCTCCTGCAAGGACTTTTGCTCCTTGTGCCTTTGCACGTTCTATATAACCATGAATGTTTTCGAAGGCTGTCTCGTCGATCACCGCACCCATGAAATTTCGAAAATCCGTAATCTCTCCCATGGGGATTGCGGAGATCTGAGCGACCAGGGCGTCGATGAATTCGGAAGCGCGAGATGCAGGTATATAGAGCCGAGATGCTGCCGAGCATTTTTGGCCTTGATATTCATAGGCCCCTCTAAGAGTGGAAGCTACAGTGGGTGCAAGTTCGGCGCTTGGATCGATGAAGATAAAATCCTTGCCCCCAGTTTCTCCGACGATGCGCGGATAGGTTCGATAGTGATCTAGATTCAAAGAAATCTGTTTCCAGAGGGAGCGGAATACTTCTGTAGAGCCAGTAAAGTGGAAGCCCGCGAGCTTAGGGCTTGCAAGCACTGCATTGGAAATCACACTTCCACTTCCTGGCACAAAGTTGATGACTCCCGGAGGCAAACCGGCTTCCATATAGAGCTTCATAAGCATGTAGTTGGAGTATACGGCATTGGATGCTGGTTTCCAAACCACTGTATTGCCCATCATTGCAGGAGAAGTAGGGAGGTTTGTGGCAATCGAGGTGAAGTTGAATGGGGTTACAGCATAGACAAAGCCTTCTAGGGGTCTATAGGCCGATCGATTCCATTCTCCTTTTGCATTGTCTGGCTGTTGTGAATAGATTTGCTCCATATACCAAGGGTTAAATCGCAGAAAATCTATTGTTTCGCAGACAGCGTCGATTTCGGCTTGGTGCGCGGTTTTGGACTGGCAGAGCATGGTTGCGGCATCCATGAGGGCTCGGTATTTTCCAGAAATGAGTTCGGCGATTCTTAGAAAAACCGCCGCTCGCTCTTCCCAGGGCATAGCAGCCCATTTTTCTTGTGCTGCAAGGGCTGCTTCCACCGCCATCTTGGCTTCCGCTTCGCCAGCTAGGTGGTAGACCCCCAACACCTCGGAATGGACATCTGGCCTGCGAATTGGGGCAGTCTTGCCCGTTCTAAGCTCTTTTCCGTCAATAATTAGTGGAATTTCGATCTGGTTACCGCGGAGGCGATCGAGTTCCTTTTTCAATGCGGCTCGTTCAAGCGAACCAGGGGCATAATTCAACACAGGTTCGTTGATTGGCCTTGGAATGTGAAAAATTCCATTATTCATGAGCAGCTCCTTTTTATTTCATTTTGAAGGCGCTCCTGGGATTCGTCAAGTCAAATCTTTGTAACACTTGATTTATGCAGCTTAATAATTCTAGGATGGAATAAGAGAGGTGCATAATGGAGCAGGGCAAGACTTTGAATGCTTTTGTTACGATAATTTTGGCCGGTATGCTTTTTGCAGGGATAATAGAGGGCGGAGCACAAGCCATCCAAGGTTTTCTGCGGTTGCAGGTAACACCCGCTCGGCTAGTGAGCGATTTTGTCGCGATTGCAGGAGTGGAGTCTACACTAATCAACGTGAGTACAGTTGGCTTTCTGGGTTATGTTTTTCTGGCAATAAATAGACTCAAATTAAGTGGCGCTTCTCTTGCAGCTCTCTTTACGATGATGGGTTTTGCCTTTTTCGGAAAGACTCTATTTAATTGCCTTCCGATAATGCTCGGAGTATCTCTTTCTGCGCTCTTAGTCAGGAAAAAGCCTCGAGACTACGCCCTAATAGCCATGTTCGGGACTGCCATGGGTCCATTTATCACCTTTATTGCCTTCGAGCTTGGAGTAAAAAGTGTTTTTTCTTTGCCCGCTTCTTTTTCTATTGGATTGGGCATTGGACTCATCCTTCCACCGATTGCCATAAGCATGCTTCGGCTTCATCGGGGATACAGCCTTTACAATATGGGCTTGACAGCAGGCTTTTTAGGGCTTTTTGCGGCTTCGATTTTCCATGCGGCAGGTGCAGATATTTTGCCTCTAGAAACATGGGGTACGACTCATAATCCGATTCTCGTCGCTCTGTTGCCTTTTGTTTTGCTGGTTGCTCTTTTTTGTATTGTGATGGAGGATCCCAAGAACATATTAGCTTTATTTAGGCATTCATATTTGGATTTTCGTAAGATTCTAGGCATGAGCGGCAGGCTTCCTAGCGATTTTTCAGACTTAGTATCGGTAAAGGGTGCTTTTCTGAACATGATAATACTGGGCTTGTTGTTTTGGATTTTCTTGCTAGTTATCAAAGCTCCTTTCAATGGGCCCGTCTTGGGAGGACTTTTCACGATTCTTGGTTTTTCGTTCTTTGGAAAGCATCTTAAGAATGTTTTACCAATCGTGATTGGTATTATGGCAGCGATTTTTATATTCGATAAGGATTTATATGCACCAGCGTCGCTTTTGGCAATTTTATTTGGGACATCGCTTGCGCCTATATGCGGAGAGTTTGGGCCCTTGTTGGGGTTTGTTGCAGGATTTTTGCATCTTGTGATCGTAGATAGATCATGCGCTTGGCATGGAGGCATGGCTTTATACAACAATGGCTTTGCGGCGGGGCTTACCGCCACTCTGATCGTTTCTATTATCGATTGTTATCGTTCGAGTAAGGCTAAGTGAGAAAAGGCCGAACTGCAATATTTACTATCGATGAAAAATCATAGAAGATATTCATAGAAAATAGAGTGAAAGAAAGATGGCAGTATCAATTCTATGGTATGACCTCGAAACTTTTGGCCGCAACCCTAGGCACGACCGTATTGCGCAGTGCGCTTTCATAAGGACGAATATCGCCCTTGAAGAAATAGCCCAGCCAATTGTTCTATATTGTAAGCTTCCTCAAGACTATCTTCCTGACCCGGAGGCCTGTTATATACACGGCATCACTCCTCAGGAAGTCGAAGAGAAAGGCTTATCCGAATATGAGTTCTCTTTACAGATACAGCGCGAAATGAGCGTTCCAGGCAGCACAGTAACAGGTTACAACTCCATCCAGTTCGACGATGAATTCATTCGCTATCTTTTTTATAGAAATCTTCTAGATCCTTATAGTCGCGAGTATAAAAACGACAATTCTCGTTGGGATGTAATAAATCTTATGCGAGCTGTCCACGACCTCAAATATGAAGGTTTCGAGTGGCCTATAAATGGTGGTGGCAACCCATCGTTCAAACTTGCAGATCTTGCAAAAGCAAATAATGTAACCCATGAGAATGCGCATGACGCATTCTATGATGTGCAGGCGACAATCGGTCTTGCCCGCAAGGTGCTTGAGACTTATCCAAAGCTCTTCGAATGGTATTATCGCCACCGACGCCGTGAGAATCTCGCGCGTCTCGTTGATCTTTCTCGACGCGAGAATATGCTCGTTCACACTTCACAGCGCTATACGAGACAAGGAGGTTGTTCGACCGTTGTAGCTCCATTGGGGCTCTTGGAGGAAGACCGCCATGCTCTTGTGACCTATGATTTGCGTTTTGACCCCAAGCCATTTTTAGACATGTCAGAAGATGAATTGCGCGACCTTCTATTCTCGGAAAGGCAGGAGGATGAACAGGCTCGTCCGCCTCTCAACATGGTTCGACTTAACAGCTGTCCTTATCTTGCTCCTCTTACCGTGCTTGATCGACAAGCTCGAGCGCGGCTAGGTATAGATTTTACGGAATGCAGAGAAAATCTGCATACTTTAGAGGTAAATCCGGATCTTAAAGCGCGCTTTATCGCGGCATATCGATTTGAAAGAAAATCAGTAGATGAATTCGATCCCGAGCATGCGCTATATGCCGGTGGATTTTATTCAGATGAGGATCGCAGAGAGTTGGAACGCTTCCATAGAGTGCTAAAGGCAAGCGGTCCATTGGCCGCAAAAAACGAGTTTTTTCGCATTCAATTTCAGGATCCAAGAATCCCAACTCTAATGGGCAGGCTTCTAGCACGCAATTTTTCTGAAACCTTAACAGAAGATCAGCATTTATCTTGGAAGAAGCATGTATCCGGATGGCTGCAGCTTCCGCAGGAAAAAGGAGCCGCCGCGCTTGCGGACTATGTGAGATTAGAGAAAGAATTGCAGGAAATGTCTCCGGATGATCCGAGAAAGCCTATTGCTGCTGCGCTTATTCGATGGAAGGATAGGCTGAGTCGCCAAGCTATCTGAAGATTGTTTTTCTGTGCGCTATATTTACATATGTAGAGGTGTATATAAGTAGGAGCGAATGCGTGGCTTAAGATGAAATCGAGTAAATAATCTTGTGGCTTTCTTGCTCGCAAGTTTATATTTGAAGCAGGGAAGCATGATAGGAGTAAGGCGGTGGTTGCGTCGTTTTATGCGCCCATGCGCTATTAAGAAGGTGTGCCATGAAATGTCGATGGTTTTTTGCAATTTTTTTAGTTCTTGCTGGTCTGGGAATTGTCTCAGCGCAGGAGAAGCCCTTGGAAACCACTATGTTGATAAGGGTAGAAAAAACCGCAGTTAGAGCCGAGCCTTCTTTCGCTTCGCCTGCGCTTTCTTTTGCTTCTTACAAGACTCCGGTTGCCATAATAAGCATTGAAAACGACTGGGTATTTGGCTTTGTACGAGGACTAAATAGGCCAGGATACATACACATGAGTGCACTTTCTCCTGTAAAAGTCTCCTTGAATCCTAAGGATGTCTCGGATCCGCCTGCACTACAGGATAATGAGATCGTCCTTGCTGGCAAAGGCTTTTCATCTAGTCTTGAACTTGCGCTAAAAGAATCGAATGCTTTCAACTTCGAAGCCGTAGATGCGATGGTAAAGAATAGCTATTCTTATGCAGAATGCCTTGCCTTTATCCATGGCATAGATATTTTGCAAGGAGAACCGTGACGTGCGGAAGATTGCGCCTAAATCTCGCGCGCTGGTTGTTATTTTTTTACTGATCCTTACCATACCATTTCTTGTATCTTGTACCATATCGACAGAGTCTCTTCAGTTTTTTCTCGATCAAGCCATTTTGCAAGGCATGATTACGCCTGAGCAATCACGACTCATCTTGGAAGCTGTGCGCTCTTTTCAAGTCGAATCTGAACCATTTACCTACGAGGAAGAATACGCTATAGGGCGAGTAGTTGCCGCTGCAGTGCTCTCTCAGTATCAAGTTTATGACCAGCCTGATCTTACTGCCTATATCAATAAGATAGGGCAGGGGTTGGCGTTTTATTCCGTTAGGCCATGCCTTCCACAGGGGTATCATATTTTGGTCCTCGATAGCGAAGAAGCCCATGCTTTTGCAGCGCCAGGAGGATTTATATTGATAACAAGGGGGCTTCTGAAGCTCGCAGACAATGAGGATATGCTAGCAGCTCTTTTAGCACATGAGATATCTCATACGGCGTTGGGACATGGATTGTTATCGCTTACAAGCTATCGCATGGGAGATTTGGTGAAATACTATGTAATGCTCTCCGCCGAGAGCGTCCAGAATTATAATAAAGAGGCTATGGAGCTTTTTCTGGCGGCAGTGCATGATTTTGTCTCTCTAATATCGGTGCAAGGCTACTCGCAAGTCATGGAATTCGAGGCAGATTCCGAAGCGATTCGCATGCTGTACGAAGCCAATTATAGAACTTCGGCTCTTGGAGATTTTGTAGTGGCATTGGGAAATTCGAAGGACGAACATTTTCAACAATATTCGATGCAGCATCCTTTAACTGACGATAGGCTATCGAGAATAGCAAGTCTTGATCAGTACTATTCTCAACAATCTGAGCTCGAGCACCGTAAAGAATGCGCACAACGGCTGGATTCGCTTTCGCGCATCGAAGGACAATCAAAGGGCAACGGTTATCCAGTATCAGATTCCGATCTAGGTTCCCTCGATTCTGAGTGCGAGCTCGGAGATGGGAGGTTAATCAGCCCAGTGTCTCTAGAGCTCTTGAGGCGAGAGCGCTTCGAAGCCATTCGGCCGCTATTTTAGGTAATCTCAAAATATCTTAGAATGAAATATATGACAGAGGCAGGCAGGCATGTAGCCAGCCATGGCGGTTTTAGATCTACTTCTACTTTGAATAAAGCAAGGCGATTTTTTTATGCGCTGTTAGCTGGTGTCTGTGGGATATTTATATTCCAGTGGACAGGGGTTTCAAAAAAGGCTGGTATGGCGCTCTATGATCAGGAAATGCGTCTGTTGGTCGAGGCAGAAAAGAAGAAGGAGGACAAGACTTCCTCTGAAACTTTACGTAAGATTTCCGGTTCGTCAAATTTGCCATCTTTTTCATCATCTGATAATCCTAAAGACAAAGTACCCATTGCGCTTGTCATGATCGACCAGTCCAGCCTAGATTGGGTTCAGAAGGAGCTCGGTCTCGGTTGGCCCTGGCCTCGAGAACTATACGGCATAATTGCTTCCTCTCTGTGTAAAGCCGATGTCCAAGCCTATGATATTCTATTTACAGAGCCTTCCACATATGGCCCCGAAGATGATTCTCGCTGTGCAGAAGCAATGAGCTCCGCAGGCAATGTGGTTTTGGCAACTCTTACAGACAGAAAGCCTGTGCTGGCTGTATCCAATGCATTATGCGGCCATGTGGTCGCTTGCGTCGATTCAGACGGTGTCTGCAGACAATACCAGGTTTCAATAGATACAGAAGCTGGAAAGATGCCCTCTCTTGGATTGGCCGTCATAAGTACGCTTGATAAGACGAATTCGATTTCAAAGGAGAAAGAAGTCTCTTCTATAGGATCTTTCGAGCCATTGGAGCCACTCGAATCTTTCAAACCTACAGTGTTTCTCAAGTTCGAGGATTCTTCTCGCTTCGAGCGGTATAGCGCAGCACAAGTTCTAGCAAGCTCTCTAGATGTGGCAGGCACTAATTCTGCTGGCTTGGATTTGGACATGAATTTCGAGGGCAAGATAGTTTTGATAGGTATAACTGCCCCTGGACTCATGGATAGACAAGCGACACCGATAAGTCCAGTGCAACCGGGCATGGAGGTTCATGCTACATTCATAAGCAATGCGCTCTCTTCATCTTTTATAGAGCTTTCTCCAATCTGGATTAAAGCTTCCATAGCTATGCTTGCTCTTGTTTTCGCTGCTCTTTTTCCTATTATGCGAACTAGAATTTGGACAATAGTGGGGATTGTCGCAGCAATAATTATTCCAATCGGAATGAGCTTTGTACTTTTTCGAAATCTTGTGTTCTATAACGCGATTCCCGCGCTTGCAGCTGGGCTTTTTGCCTTTGTGGCTGCCGTAGTTCTTGGTTACCAAGCAGAGGGTAGGCAGCGGGCTTATCTACGCAAGGCCTTTGCTCAGTATCTCTCTCCAGAAGTGATCTCCGAGCTAATCGAAAAACCTGATGCTCTTAGGCTCGGTGGAGAATCGAAAGTGATAACAGTGCTGTTCTCGGATATGGCAGGTTTTACGGCAATATCCGAAAGGCTGGACCCGGAACGGCTAACGCTGTTTATGAATGAGTACTTGGGAATTATTAGCGAACAAATATTGGCTCAGGGAGGAACTCTCGATAAATATGTCGGTGATGCCGTGGTGGCATTCTGGAACGCTCCTCTCGATATTGCAGACCATGCCTTGCGTGCCTGTTTAGCAGCCTGTCGCATTCAAGAAAAGCTGATAGAAATAGGTCCTGAGCTTGAAAACCGCTTTGGAGTAGCCCCAAGAACCAGAATAGGGATTGCCACGGGCTCTGCAATAGTAGGCAACCTTGGCTCGAATTGCCGTTTTGCTTACACGGCTGTAGGTGATTCGGTCAACATAGCTAGTCGCCTCGAAACCGCAAACAAGGTATTGGGAACCACAATACTTACAATGAGAGAAACTGTAGCCGCAGCTTTCGCTGAAGGCTCTAAGTCAAGCTCTCCTTCTAGCTCTATCCTAGCAACTCAAGATAATGAATTGACTCCAGAAATACGCCTTCCGCAGCCAGAAGGAGAAATTTTACTTTTCCGAAGGCTTGGTCCAGCGCTAGTAGAGGGAAAACTCCAAACCATCGAGCTCTGGGAATTAAGAACAGAAAGGAAAGACAATATCGCTCAAAGTTTTACAATTGCACCGTGGCAGGAAACCCGGTATTTTTCAAAATAGAATCTCAAAATAAAAACAAGATCGCCGAAATTCCTACCAAAATCCAATCTAGTTTTTTAAATTTCGACAGCTTTATACTCCTATATGGTGAGTAGCTGCGTAACTCCATTGCTAGCGATATCTTCCACGACTGTAAGAGGCTCATCGAGATCAGTTGCTCGAGCATAAGAAGAGCGCGGCGAAAGTTCTTTTTTGAAATAGATAAGCCGCGCACTTCGGCTGCTTCCGCGACGCGACGATACATATTGAAAATACGCGGTAAGAAAAGGAGTATCAAGGAGATGAACATTCCAGGATCTAAGAAAATGTCCAAGGATCCAGGGCGATAGGGCGGCGATTCTGGATCGAATTTTGGTAATGTTTTATCTTTGGCATCTTTTCTAAGGGCGATTTTTCTTAAGCTTCGCAGACCAGCAGTCATCCAATCTCCAATTTCGCTTACTCGGGTTGTCGCATAGAAAAGTCGAGAATATACATATATAGAGAGCAGCCTTAACCCATAGACCGCAGATCC